>Ga0224558_1000021_pt1 | contig 216116 bp, 194 predicted proteins | sample 714S32024metaG_FD_180682 | JGI IMG/M metagenome (GOLD analysis project Ga0224558, IMG submission 180682) | Peat soil microbial communities from Stordalen Mire, Sweden - 717 S3 20-24 | ecosystem: Environmental > Terrestrial > Soil > Wetlands > Peat | place: Sweden: Norrbotten County, Stordalen... | reverse complement strand
TGGGCATTTTGCCCAACCATCTGTCGCAGCCCGCACTCGGTTTGCGGTTTCTAACTTCCTTATTCCCTCGCCGCCGATTTGGGCGGTAACTGATCGTCAGGCCAACATCCTGTTTTTGAGCTCAGGCAGCGCAGGCTGCCTGCCTTTGCCAATCAAGGAGGATTCATGTCCAAGCAAATTTCCGGCATCAAGCGACTCAGCGTGCTTGCGCTCAGCGCCATCCTGGCCTTCGCCGCCCATCAGGCGATGGGCCAAACTACCCCCGCGACTCCGGCGGAAACCAGCCCTTTGTTGACCCAACCCGCCACTACCGGACCTATTTCGCATACGTTTACATTGCCGAAGATTGATGGAAAGCTCAACATCCTGGTCAATCCGGATGGAAAATGGCTCTTCTCCGGCTCTTCGCCCAAAAAGTTCCCCGACAAGGACTTCGACGTTTCGCTGGCGCTGAAGAACAAATCGGGCGCGATCATTCTCTTTGAATGGGCAGGCGACGCTTCGCACGGAATCGAGTTCAGCAAGCAGGGAACGAGCCAGGTTCTCAAGGAGAACTTTGCTTCTTTTGCGTCGGGCCACCACATGGCCTGGGATTATCGCTTCTCGGAGACCGCGGCCGGCCGCGCCAAGCTCTATGAAGAGCGCATGAAGAAGAAGGAAGCGCTGAAGGATGCCGCGCTGAAGCAGGAAGAACAAGAGGAGCTTTCCGCGGACTTCGGTAAACCGGTCACAAACCTGAAAGTCACGGAAAAGCAAGAGAAGTCGTATGACGAATGGAGGGCCGATATGGTAAAGCAGTTGCCATTGAAGTGCTCCACTACCGTGCCAAGCCCGGCTCGTAGATGCCTTCTCCAGGCGGATATAAATGTTTTGGGTTACAAGAACGATGCTGAAGCAGAGCAATTTGAAAAGCTTCCGCCCGCTTTACAGAAGGAAACCGGAGCGAAGGCCTATGAGCTGGAGCAGAGGAAGAATCGGGAGGAGAACGAGCAAGCGCTCAAGCAGCAGCAAGCGAGACAGGCGCAGCAGAAGAGCAGCGGCGGCGGCGGTGGAACCAGCGTGGGCAGCGTGCTGAGCACCGTCGGCGAAGTTGCCGGCGTCGTTGGTTCTATCTTGTCCTTCCTGTAAACCACAACCGGACGGGGCGCCTGCCGCGGCAGCAAGGCGGCTGGAGTTTCAACTGACAGAGTAGCGCAACAAGGCCGAGCATCTTGCTCGGCCTTGTTGCATGCTCCGCAAAAATGGGTACTGAGATATTTTCTAAGAAGGGATACACTGAGATACTTACTGCAAATTGAGTATTCAACGGATGCGAGGAGCTTTCAATGAACGATCAGGACAGTAACCCGGGCGAGAGCAAGCAGCCAGCCATTCGGAACAGTAAGTCATGTCCACACTGCGGTGGTAGCGACATTGCCACAGGAGTGAATTTGACTCAAACTGGCCACGTTCGTCTTAACCTAGGTCTGGCCTATAAAGCCGCTGGAATCTTTACAGGAGCCGAGATGCTCTATGCGGATCTCTGCCGTGGCTGCGGTTCCGTACTGAGATTCTTCGTGAGAAACCCGAAACGAAATTGGATGCAGCTGTAAGACCAGTATTTCTTTTTGAAGGTTCGCCTTGGCAACGATATTCAGTCAAATGGCTGGGGACAGAGACGGGCGCCGCAACGCCACCTAGCCACCGCTGTACGGTCATGGAAATACCGTTCACCTGCCTCACTTTTGGACTGCACGCACCGGAGATAACTTGTAGAGATCCTCGGCGCTGTTCAACATGCCTATGGGAATCATGTCGAATTCCAGCGGGATGCGCAGCATGACGCTGCGTCCCCCGACCTGGATGGTAATGTCGCGATTGTTGTCGACGATGCGCCGCATGGCCGCGGAGAGTATCTGCTCCGTGGAAGGGCTTTGGAGAACGGCCAGCAGCGACGAGTCGCTCCAGTGATAGATGGCGTCGTCGTTGCGCAAGCTGGAGGTAAGAAATGCCGAGACAGCCATCAGGCTATCCTGAACAGCCTCTACACCAAACCGTTGGTTGATCACGTCCAGTAAACCGAGCTGGAAAAGGACAACGAATCCCGCGCCTCCCTGATCCATGATCTTTTTGACATGCTCGACCGCTGCTCCGCCGCCGCGCAGTCCCGACGCATTGTCGTTGGCCGTGGTTCTATCCGCCACCTTGAGCGACGAAGCCTTGACTGCCTGGCCATCGACCTTGCTCACGCGCAGGAAATCCGCCAGCAGAACAAGAAAGGCATGAATCTCCTCGACGGTCAGAAGGCTTGCAATCCTCCGCGTCAACTGAGCGGCGTCCGCCGATGCCGAGTCAATGCCCAGCCTGACCAGCAGCTCATCCAGCAGCCTCGACGTCAGCGCGCGCCAGGCAGAGAGGCGCTCACGCAGCACCAGCTCCGCACTATCGTGATAGCGCCCGAATTCATAAAGAACATCCTGAATCAGTTCCAGCTTGTCGTCTTCCGGCAGCCGGTCTGGTATTTTCAGCGCCAGTTGAGCTACATGCTCGCGAAGCTCCTTATAGCTGTGAGTATCGATCTCGGGCACATGCAGGGCCATTCCCTCAACCAGCAGGGTAAGAGACCGTTCCAATGCAGGAGACGAAGATCCCCCCTTCGCCGAAGAAGGCGAACGGCCAAGACCGGCCATCTGCCGCAGGTCCATCGCAAATACTCCCGGATAATTTATCGGCAGAAAGCATAGTTTCAACAGGCACTTAGCAGATCGAACGCTTATTCCGGCGCTTCCGCTCTCACGGAGCTTGCTACCGGTTTCGTTTCGATTCTGCACATGCTGCCTGAACGCTTCTGTCCGAAAATCGCTCAATTTCCTGTACACTGAGTGTTCAAGGCCATGAACAACACGCATCCAATCGGCATTTTGGGCGCTACCGGAATGGTGGGCCAACGCTATATTCAGCTTCTGGAGCGCCATCCGTGGTTCCAAGTAACGTGGCTGGCGGCCAGCGACCGGTCTTCTGGTAAGACCTACGGCGAGGCCGCCAAGTGGCGCCTTGACACCCCGCTGCCCGAGCGCATCGCCAACATAACCGTCTCGCCGGCGGAACCGGAAGGCGCGCCCAAGATCATCTTTTCTTCCATCGATTCGCCCATCGCCCGGGAGTTGGAGCCTCGCTTCGCCGCCGCCGGCTGCGCCGTGATCTCCAACTCAAGCGCCTTCCGCATGGCGCCCAACGTGCCCCTGGTTCTGCCTGAAGTGAACGCCGATCATCTGCACCTGATCGAGGAGCAATCCTGGCGCAAGGAGTCGGGCGGCTACATTGTCACCAACTCAAATTGCACGGTGATGGGCCCGGTGCTGGCTCTCAAGCCTCTCGTCGACCGTTTCGGGGTGGAGCAGATCTTCGCCACCTCCATGCAGGCCGTCAGCGGCGCGGGCTATCCCGGCGTGGCCTCAATGGATATTCTGGACAACGTCGTGCCCTACATTCCCAACGAAGAAGAGAAGATGGAAGAGGAGATGCTCAAACTGCTGGGCACACTCGATGGCCATGTGGTCAAACCGCTCTCGGCGCGCATGAGCGCCAGTTGCAATCGCGTTCCGGTCGTCGATGGCCACACGGTCAGTGTCTCCATCAAGCTGCGCAAGCCTGCAACCCGCGAAGAGATTCTGACAGCCTGGGCGGAGTTCCGTCCTCTGGCCGGGCAGCATCTGCCGACCGCCCCCGAGCAGCCCGTCGAATGGGCGCCGCAGCCGGATCGCCCGCAACCGCGCCTGGACCGCAATCGCGGCAATGGCATGGCCGTTACCGTCGGCCGACTGCGCCCCTGCGGCGTGCTCGACTGGAAGTTCACCGTGCTCTCCCACAACACCATTCGCGGAGCCGCGGGAGCCACCATTCTCAACGCCGAACTGCTGGCCAGCCTGGGGAAACTCGCATGAGCCTCTTAGTGATGAAGTTTGGCGGTACATCGGTGGAGGACCCAGCTGCCATTCGCCGTACTGCGGATATCGTTGCCGGACGCGTGGCCCAGGGCAAGCAACCTGTGGTAGTGGTCAGCGCCATGGCCAAGGTCACCGACCAACTGCTGCGCGCCGCCGAGACCGCCGTACTCGGCGACCGCGCCGGAGCGCTGGCCATCAGTTCGCGCCTCCGTGTGCGTCACCGCGACACGGCCGCCGAGTTGCTCAAGGACTCCACAGCGCTGGTCGACGAGATTGATCAAAAGTTCGACTCCCTCGACGAGATTCTGCGCGGGCTCGCAGCCATCCTCGAACTTACGCCGCGCGTCACCGACCTGATCGTCAGCTACGGCGAACTTCTATCCAGCCGCATTGTCGCCGCCACCTTCAGCGAGGTGGGGCTAAACGCCGTCCACGTGGATGCGCGCCAGATTATCATCACCGATTCGCAATTCCAGAAGGCCATTCCGCAGGACGCCATCATCGATAAGCGCTCTCAAGACAAGCTGCTCCCGCTCCTCGCCGAAGATCATGTCATCGTCATGGGAGGCTTCATCGCCTCCAACGAAGCCGGCATCTCCACCACCCTGGGCCGTGGCGGCTCCGACTTCACTGCCGCCCTCATCGGCGGCGCGCTTGCAGCCGAGGCCATTGAAATCTGGACCGACGTGGACGGCATCATGTCCGCCGACCCGCGCGTCTGTCCCGATGCATATCGCGTTAAGGTCATCAGCTTTGAAGAGGCCGCCGAGTTGGCTTACTTCGGCGCCAAGGTCCTGCACCCGGCCACCATCCTGCCCGCCGTCAAAAAGAACATCCCCGTCCTGGTGCTCAACAGCCGCAACGCCGCCTGCGAAGGCACGCGCATCATCTCGCTGCCGCCGCACTGCAAGAGCCCCTTCAAATCCATCGCCGTCAAAAAGAAGCTCAGCATCATCGACGTGGTGGCCGGCCGCATGTTGATGACCCACGGCTACATGAAAGAAATCTTCACCGTCTTCGACAAGCACCAGTGCCCCGTCGATATGGTCTCCACCAGCGAGGTTTCGGTCTCGCTTACCGTGGACTCCAACGAGAAGCTACCCGCCATCGCCGCCGATCTCGGCAAGCTGGCCGATGTGAAATATGAAGGCAAGAAGGCCCTGATCTGCATGGTGGGCGACGACATCCGCGGCCACAGCGGCATGGCCGCCCGGGTCTTCGGCGCCATCCGCCACATCAACATCCGCATGATCTCGCAAGGCGCCAGCGAAATCAACATGAGCTTCATGATCGACGAAGAGGACGCCGACGAAGCCGTCCGCTCCCTCCACGCGGCATTCTTCCAGGACCCCGACCCGACGATCTTCGATGTGGCGGCGCGGCGCTCCTGAGCAAGTCTTTCAGATCGGAAAATCCTGATCCGGAAGGCTCAACACATGCCGGAAAAAGTGAATGCCGCCCGAAGGCGGCATTCGACTACCCGGAGCACATATCGACGGAGCGACAGGGGTTCATCCGGGTACACTGAGGTAGTATAGCACGATTCGGCATCAAGGAAGTTTGATGACCACATTCGATTACACCCCCACAAACCTCATTGAGTTGGAAATCCGGCTTTCGTCCGACCGGATGTTCTCTTGAGTGGGACGATAAGGCGTCCATACTCTGGCTGGCTCATGGAATTGTGGAACGACTTAAGCGTTTTTTCCGCCAATAATGAAACCGTTTACCGCAACCAAAAGTGCCACCATTGCTTTTGTCGGCGAGGTATGGCTGGAATTTCCGACGCCGGGCTCGACTGAGAATTCGAGTCTACTTTCGTAGATCCCAAGGGATCGCTTTTGAATTCGCTTGCAGCAATGATTTCCGCTTGCGGCTGATTCCCCCTCCCATCCCTCTTGACTATCTTGGGTTTACCGTTTTCAAGGACAATCTGATCGCCAGGCTTTATTCCGGCAATTACAGCATGACTGAGTTTGAAGCCGGCGGCACCGAGAAAGTATTCCGCGTAACGAGGTCCTTCACCCGTGTACCCCAGCGAAAGAAAATTGATGTCGTATTTTCCAGTCCGCTCACCGGAATAAATTCGTGTTCCATCCTGATAATGGAAATTGATCTCAAACTTCGGAAAGTGAGAAAGGTATTCGACCAGAATCAAAGGGCCGTGCTCGCTGATCAACTGTCGCGATATTAGTTCGTAAGAAGCTTCAACTGGATGCGCCCGCTCCCATGTGCTCCTGGGCGAAATCCCAGAAAGCAATGCGGATGCCTCATCGTACCCCATGTAATCGGCAATGCCACGTGGAGTTAGACCATGCTCTTCGCGCGCCGACAGATCGGCCCCTCTACCTACGAGTATGGATATTTTCTTGAGCTGATTTTCTTTAGCCCGGACGGTGTGATCTCCGCGCAGTCGCATAATCGCCTCATGGAGGGGCGTTCTCGATATGCTGCCCCTCGCATTGATGTCCGCGCCTTTCGTCAAGAGCCAGTCAACGATCTGGGAATCAAGTCGCGAATTCGTGCAAGCGTAAAACAGAGCGTCATTTAGGATTGATGAAGGGGGAGGCTGTGCTTCGACTATTTGCTCCGCAATAGCAAAGTTGCCTTCTTCAAGCGCGTCGAACAACTTCCGCCTTTCGAGCTCCGATCGCTTTTTCTCTTGAGACCATCCGCCCCAGTTGTCTTCGACGTTGACGTACGAAGAATAAGGCTGCAATGCCACCAGCCCTTTGTCACCGATGTTGTTGCGGCAAAGACTTACCTTCAGACCGCTCACGATGTTCAGCCTATTTGCGATCGCTTCCGCTCCGTCATCAGAAATTCGGTTGTAACCGAGGTTGAGTTCTTTAAGAGAAGCGAGATTTGGGAGCGCCAGCGCCAAGGCTCGCGCACTTGCGTCAGCCAGTCTGTTACGTTCCAAATCCAAACACTGTATCGAGCGGTGGCTAGATAGGTGCTCGGCGAGTGCGCGCCCCCCTGTGTCTCCTATAGCATTTTCATTGAGCAAGAGCTTTTCCAAGGCCGTCATTGTGCTCAGGCAAATCGCGAGAGCCTGGGCGCCCGCGTCACCTATTTCATTATCGTGAAGGTCGAGTTTCCGCAGATGTTGGAGACAGCCGAGTTTCTTTGCCAGCAATTGCACTCCCGCGTCGCCGATGCCATTGTCGTTAAGCGATAGTTCTTCCAACAATGGAGATTTCTGCAAACCGTTTGCGAGTGCGTCAGCGCCCGAGTCACCAAATCGTAGAATTACGATATTGCCTGACGCGTCATAGTGGTTACCTTGGATCGTCAGTGTCTTGAGTTGGGATACGTCCTCATGCTCGAATAATCGCCGCATGTCATCGGCTGTTACTGGATACAAGTACAGACGGCCAGTTTGGAGTTTCCGAACTTCATCGTCAATTTTTCCGTTTGAGTATCCGGCCATATTACAACTCCTTCCGATGTGGCAACTCACGTAGGTATCAATTAATCCGAAATTTCCATTTTGCTTTCCCGGCGGACACAGTATACCGCCAGTTGCCGCTGCCGCGATCTTTTTCTGCATTCTTTCCAGAGCCGAGTGTCGCAGGCCCGGATTCTCGGAACTGGGAACCCATGAACCTCAAGCGAGCGAATAGCGAGCAGTTGGCCCCACCGCAGGGGTTTGCAGATCATTTCCGTCCCGGCGCGCACAATAGAAGAATGAACCAGGAGCACAGAAGCCGGGCTTTTCTAACCCCTGATCCCTAATCCCTAACCCCTGTTTTTCGGTTGATCCCACCCCCCCTACCCTGTGGAGGCCGTTTTTCGACCCCTCCATAGCTCGTAATTTGCACGGAATCAATAGTTTGCATTTTCACCCTGTTGACGAATCAGTAACTGCAAACCCTTGATTTTGCCCCTTTTTTAGCCCAAAAAGGTGCCGTTTTACCCCAGAAAGGCCGCTTTTTCGCCGGTGCGTTTGAACCGGAGCGCATCTGACTATTCAGCCAATAGCTCCGCTTTGAAAATCGCCGGATTCTTTTTCTTGCGGCCGTAGATCAGCAGCAGCGCGGCCAACAGCAGCAGAATCACTCCCAGCACCAGCAGGCTTCCCTCGGGACCGTCCGCGCCGCCGCTCCACAGCGCATTTCCCAACGGAGTGGCGCTCAGGTAGTGGCCGGGAGCGACCAGGCCGCTGTCAGCGGTTCCGTAGAAGAAGGTCTCTGCCCAGTCCCATGCGGCGTGGCAGCCGATGGCCCACCACGCTGAGCCTGTCACACGCACGCTGACGCAAAAGACAAATCCGATGAACGCGGCGGCAAAGATGCCAACCGAGTTTTCGCCGCCGTTATCGGTATGGATGTAGCCGAAGAGCGTCGAAGTGACCCAGGCCGCCTGCCAAAACCCGCTCTGTGGGATTTTGCGAACATGCAGCATCAGGCAGGGAAAAAGACCCAGCAGAGCGATGGCATAAATGCCCCAGACGCCGTTGCCCTTGCTTTTCAACAGCAACAATATGCATAGGAGGCCGACGGTCCCCAACGCCCACCAGAAGTTGATGCCGCGCGTCAGCGTGAATTGCAGGTAGCCGCGAAAGGTGCCCTCTTCAAAGCAGCCCACCAGCAGAAACGCGCAGCCCCAGATCGCGCCAAACTTGAAGATCTGCGCACCGGAAAGCGCGATCGGCCCGAAATGCAGCCAGCCGCCCCAGGTCATGGCGCCTACGACTGCCGAAAGAGCCAGGAATCCCGCCACGAGGCCGCTGAAGAAGTGGGAAATGCTCCGTGGGCCATCCAGGTTGAAGGCCAGCAGGCTGCTCCGGCCCTCGATCCGCGCCATCAATGAGGCCGCTCCCACCAGCGCCAAAAGGGCAACTAACTCGCTGAAGAAAACCGAATAAGCTGTATAGTCTTCCCCTATTCCGATAAGATGGAACATGTAAAATGCTGTTCCCACGATGTAGTTAAAAAAACCGGCGTGGTCCGGGATACCGCACAGAACAACAAAGATCAGCAAAGACCAGCCGACTCGCAATCCCTGGCTGCCTATGAAGCTCCAGCGCAACCAACGTATCACAGCAGGCTCGGGATCCTGGCCAAAATGCCCGTACATAGAGGGTGTCTCACTGTACGGCGCCTTCGGCTCTGGGCGGTGAATCTCCGGCTCCATCGAGCCTCCCTGGATACAACAGATTTCTGTGCTGAATTGCCCTGATGAAAAGATACTCTACGTAATCGCCGCTGGGGCAGTTCAACGGCAGAACTGACTGAGAGCGAAACGAGCCTCAACATAAAGTTCACTCCGTAACTTGACACAATCGCCCGCTGCCTTGATGCTAGACAGTTCTGGCAATTCAGTTTTTCTACGCTCAGAGGGGTTCAGGCCTTGCAGGTTCGCGTTTTTTACCACGACAAATGCTTCGACGGGGCCTGCTCAGCCTCGCTCTTCACGCGCTTCCATCGCGAGTGCATCGCGCGCGGCGCAATCTACGAATACCACGGTCTCGTCCACCGCGCCGGCGCCCTGTTCGACGAGAAGGAGTTTACCGGCGACGAAAACGCCATCGTCGATTTCAAGTACTCCGCCTCGCCCCATATCACATGGTGGTTTGACCACCATCTATCGGCCTTTCTCACCCCTGAGGACCAGGAGAATTTCCTGGCCTGCAAGCGCGACCCAGCCTGCGGCGGCCGCAAGTTTTTCGACCCCAACTACACCTCCTGCACCAGCTTTCTGGCGTATATCGCCTCTACCCGTTTCGGCTTCGACACTGCGCCGGTTGCCGAGCTCATTCGCTGGGCTGACATTGTGGACGGAGCAAAATATGAGAGTCCCGAGTCGGCTGTCGAGATGGCCGCTCCGGCTATGAAGCTCACCCTCATTATTGAATCCTCTCAGGATGATGCCTTCGTACCGCGTCTGATTCCGCTGCTCACCGAGATGCCCCTGGCCGAGGTGCTCAGCCAGCCCTTTGTGGCCGAACTTCTGCCGCCCCTGCTCGAACGCCACCAGCAGGCCATTCAGATCATTCGTCAGCGCGCCGAGGAGCGCGACGGCACCATCTTCTTCGACATTACCGACCAGCCGCAAGAGGGCTACAACAAGTTCATCCCTTACTTTCTGTACCCGCAGGCGACGTACTCCATCGGCCTCTCCAGCTCCAGCTTCCGCACCAAGGTTTCGGTCGGCTCCAACCCCTGGTCCAAGGCCGACCCAGCGAAGATGACCAACCTGGCGCAAATCTGCGAGCGCTATGGCGGCGGCGGCCATGCCCGCGTCGGCGCCATCAGCTTCCCACCCGGCCAGGCGGACGAGGCGCGCAAAGCGGCGGCCGAGATTGTGGCGGAACTGAGAGCGAAGAACCCGATGGCATGAGATTTACTGTAAACCGTAGATTGGTTGGCGATTTATGCAGGACACACCTTCGACAAAGCATGAGCAACAGCAGGCTCTGCAACGATTCGTAGTTGCGAACCGCGACTTGGCAGAGCTCGAAACGCTCACAAAGCGGTTCAACATCTTTGAAGCGCTCGGAGTCCATCGAACAGAGCGCGTACACTCAAGCCTTCTGGGTTTCTTGCTAAATCCCAAGGAAAACCACGGCCTTGGAGATCGCTTCTTGAAGCGATTTCTCCAGACAGCAATGGAGAACCCACCCAAAATAGTTTCACTGACAGCAGTCGAAATCGATCTTCTCGACCTCTCACAAGCAGAGATCCGTATCGAGCACAATCACAACGATATTCTAATACGTGATGCACGAAACAAAATCAGTGTGATCGTTGAAAATAAAATCGATTCAACACAACATTCAGATCAATTGGCAAGGTACCACCGCATCGAATTGAATCATTACCCAGCGAGAACAGTATTTGGGATATTTCTTACCATCAACGGTGATGAACCGGAGAACGATAATTACGCGTCAATTTCGCACTCGGATATCCGAACTTTGCTATCAACAGTAGCTGAGACTCCGGACCTTCACCTCGATCCGGTAGTCAAATTCGCACTCAAACAGTATGAAGAGGTGCTAGGGAGACATTTCATGGCCGATCCAGAGATTAAAGAGCTTTGCGAAAAAATCTACAGGCAGCATAAACAGGCTATCGATTTGATCGTAAGCCATCGGCCAGACGTGAGAGCAGTAGTACGCGAAAAGCTGAAAGAACTCGTCAAGGATAACAACTCATTGATTTTGGATGACTGTACGAAAATCCTTGTCCGATTCATCCCAAAATCTCTCGATCTCCCGTATTTTAAGTGCGGCACGGGATGGACTAGCTCCAAGCGCCTTTTCTTATTTGAATTCGTAATTATGAAATCAGTCTTTATCTTCATTGAAATGGGTCCTGGTGACCCCGAGAGGCAAAAGAATATTCGCGACTTCGCATTGACCAAGACGGAGACATTCCAGGTTGGAAAAGAGACCAAAGAAGGATGGCAACCACTCTTTCAGAAGCAAATTGTCGAGACGCTGGACGACAACCTGGAACCAGAGGAGCTTATCCAGATCATCGAATCGAAATGGCAGGATTTCGTGAAATACGACCTTCCGCGCATTGAACAGACATTTTTGGATCACCAGTGGCCCGCTGCATAGAAAATATTCTTACAGTCTTTTTGCGGGCTACAATGTAGCTCAGGAGTCTTTGATGCCCGCCAATGCCGTCGTTCGCGCCAGAATCGATGCTCGTGTAAAGGAAGAAGCCACGGCCATCTATGCCGCCGCTGGTCTCACGCTTTCCGATGCTTTCCGTATGATGCTAATGAAAACGGTTGCTGAGCGCGCACTTCCCTTCGAGCCTCTGATGCCCAATGCCGAAACCGTTGAGGCCATGAAGGCTGCACGGCGCGGAGAGCTCGTTAAGGTGGGAAGCACCGAAAGCCTATTGGCTGAACTCCATGCGGACTGTGGCCCGAAAACTCGCCGCACTCGATAACCGTTTGCCGTGCTGGCCCTCCGCTCGTTATCCTTCATGTCGTGCCTAACACTCTGGTTGAATGCGTTCCCAATTTTTCTGAGGGCCGCGACCCCGCCAAGGTCGATGCCATCGTCGAAGCCATGCAGATTCCCGGCGTTTATCTCCTCGACCGGGAGATGGACGCCGACCACAACCGCTGTGTCATCACGCTGGCAGGCGAGCGGGAAGCCATCGCTGAGGCCGCGATTCGCGGCGTAGGCAAGGCCGCCGAACTGATCGACCTCACCCGCCACCAGGGCGCGCACCCTCGCATGGGAGCGGCAGACGTCATTCCCTTCATCCCTATCGACGGCGTGACGATTGAAGATTGCGTGGCCATGGCCCGCCACGTGGGAGCCGAAATCTGGAAGCGCTTCCAGATTCCGGTCTATCTGTACGAAGCCGCCGCGACGACGCCCGAGCGGCAGAATCTGGAAAACATCCGCCGCGGCCAGTTCGAGGGAATTCGCGACGAGATTGCCACCAACCCGGCGCGCAAGCCCGACTTCGGAGAGCCGCGCGTTCATCCGACGGCCGGAGCCACCGTGGTGGGCGCACGCAAGCCTTTGATCGCCTACAACATCTTCCTGAACACGCCCGACATCACGATCGCAAAAAAGATAGCCAAGACCGTGCGCTTTTCATCGGGCGGCCTGCGCTATGTCAAGGCAGCGGGATTCCTGGTGCGCGGCATGGCCCAAGTTTCCATGAATCTGACCGACTTTGAGCAGACCCCGGTGCATCGCGTCTTCGAAGTCGTGAAACGGGAGGCGGAGCGCTATGGTGTGGTTCCTGTCTCCAGCGAGATTGTCGGCCTGATTCCGAAACTCGCTTTGGAGCAGGCCGCGGAGTGGTTTCTGCAAGTGGAAAACTTTGATTCCACGCTCATCCTGGAAAACCGCTTAGCAGTGGTGATGGGCGGAAAGATGGCCGTCGGCGGCCTTCGCGCCGGAGTCGAGCCATTCATCGAACAACTGGCCGCGCCCACGGCCACTCCCGGTGGAGGCAGCGCAGCGGCTGCCTCGGGCGCCATGGCCGCCGGACTCGCCGTCATGGTGGCCTCCATGTCGCGCGGAAAGAAAGCCTACCTGCAATATGAAAGCCAGCTCAGCGAGGCAATCAGCCGGCTCACGCCGCTGCGCGAGGAACTGAAGTCCGCCATTGACGCCGACGCCGAGTCCTACAACGTCGTCATGAAGGCTTACAAGGCCGCGAAGGAATCCGCAAACGGACAGCGGGCTATCAACGACGCTCTCCAACAGGCAACGAGCGTGCCTCTGGGCGTAGCCGAAAAAGCCGTCGAAGTGGCGCGGATCGCCGCCATCTTGCAGCCCATCACCAACCCCAACATGAAGTCCGATCTGACCACCGCCATTGCTCTGGCAAGAGCCGCCCTCGAAGGAGCACTTGCCAACGTCGCCATCAATCTCGATTCCATCAAGCCGGAGTCGAAAGAGGACGAAGCTTTCTTAAGCGATACAAGGAAGCGCGCCACGGCTTTGAAGGCATAGGGCGGACCCGAATTCGGTTGTTTTGAAAGGGTGCAGACTTCAGCCCATGGCTACGCTTTGCATCTTCTTCAGTTCAGCCAGCGGCTTCGGCGTCTTGCGTCGCGCCGACTTGCGAATTGGAATCCTTACCGATCTTCGGGCCTTAGGCGTTTCAGCCATGGGAGCTACGTTGAAGGTAACCGTAAGCCGCAAGCGGTCGGCAAATTGCAGAAGTCTAGTGATGCTGAAACGTGCGAGTTGGCCGCGAAGCAGAAGACTGGCGTCGGGCTGATGAATTTGCAGCACCTTAGCGAGCTGGGTTTGGGTCAGCTTCCGCGCCTCAATCTCCGCCCGGATGGGAACCCAGAGATCGTACTGTATCTCCATCTCCCGAATCTCCTGAGCAGAGAAACCCAGGTCTTCGAGTACATTCCCGGTGGTGATGTGGCCAGGCTTATTGGTTGCTTGTGCGCTTGGCATCGGTCCTCGCTTCCTGAAGGTTTCGCCTGACCTGAGAGAGCCGCACCCTGGCTCGATTCAGGTCGTTCTTCTCCGTCTTCCGGCTCTTTTTAATGAAGGAATCCAGCACGTAAATCCTGCCTGCTATTCGCGCAAGATAAATCACGCGATACCACGCAGCTTCATCCGCGGTTTTCAACTCGAAGACCCCTTGCCCGATAGACTGCATGGGGCGTACAGCGAGGGTAGGGCGTTCCCCCTCTTGAAGTTTCAAGAGACAAAGCCCGAAATCGCGCTGTATTTCCCGGGGCCACTCCTTGAGAACTTCAAGCGAGTCGCCCTCCCAGGAAATGGCGGCTCTCGGCGGTTGAACCATCCTGTTCCTCGCAATCTTATTCTATAGCAATTCTGCTATGATGCACAAAATTGTTTCTCTGCCGCATGCCTGCGCCGCGTCACGCCCTGCCCTTCAACCTCGGCCACTCCGCCCGGCGCTGCTCAAGGCATGCCTTGATGCCTTCGTTGAAATCTGCCGTAATGCTCTGCTGCGCGTTCACCTCGATGGCTTCCTCGATCTCCTCGTCGAGCTGGCGGCGGGAGTGCGTGGCAAGCAGTTGCTTGAGCGCCTGCATGGCCTGGGGGCTGTTGAGCTGCAGCGTCTTGGCCAGCGAATGGGCGGTTTGCATCAGCTCCTCGGCGGCTACAACCTCGGTCACCAGCCCTATTTGCATCGCCTCCTGCGCCTTCAGCGTTCTGCCGGTCAACAACAGTTCGCGGGTGCGTTTTTCGCCCACCTGGCGCAGCAGAAACGAAACCGCGACCGTCGGCACAAAGCCCATGCGCACCTCGTTCAGCGCAAACCGGGCCCACGGAGTGGCCAGGGTGAAAGCGGGGATGGTGGCCAGGCTCATGCCGCTGCCGATGGCCGGCCCGTTCACTGCGGCGATTACCGGCTTGGGAAAGTCATACAACATGCGCAACACGCATGCCATGTTCTCCGCGTCGCGGCGGTGTTGCGCCTGCGGGTGAGACAGTGTTGTGCCCAGGTACTCAATATCCAGGCCGGCGCAGAAGGCCGGACCGGCCCCGGTCAGAATCACGGCACTGCACTCGCTGCCCGCCGCCTCCTCAAGTGCCGCGATCAGCTCCTCAATCAGCGCCGGAGAGAGCGCATTGCGCTTCTCTGGCCTGTTCAGTGTGATGGTCTCTACCCCTTCGGTGGAGTGAACCAGAATGTGCGAGAAGTGGGCCATGACAACCTCCTGCAAGCGCCGGACTCAAGCCTTATCCAGCGCAGAAAGGCATATCGTAGCGCAATATTACCTTCCTTTGCAGGTGATTTCGGTCACTGTTTATATTCAGCCATTCCTTGCTTCGAAAGGGGCGCCGTCTCAGCCGCCCAGAGTGGCCCGGATGATCGCGGACAGCTCAGAGAGATCACCGCGCATCACGGCCAGGTCGCGAGCATGATAGAGCCGCTCGCGATCTTCCTCCACCTGCGCCGCCCGGGTCCAATCCAGCTTATGGCCTGCCGCCAAGGCGAGGTCCGTAGTAAACACGCGCAGGGTTCTTGAGTTTTTGTCGCGAAAGGCATGGATGGCGTCGAGTTCGCTGTAGTAATAGGCCAGCCGTTTTGCCATCGCATCGGCATCCAGGCCCTGTAAATCGTTCTCGGCCTTCAAGGCCGCAAAGGCACCCGCCAGGGCGCCGGGAATATTTTGCGAAGGCCCGTAGGCAACCGTAAAGCCGGAGCGATTCTTGGCCAACATGCCAATGTCTTTGCGCAGTTCGCCGGCCCACGGATAGACCTTTCCGAAAATGCTGCGATGGGTCTCCTGCAAGCGGCGAATGTCGAAGGGGCCGGTGATGGGGTTTACTGCGAGACGGGCAATACAGGCGGATGCAGTTTGGGCTTCAAAGCGATTGAGGACTGCTTGGTCGCGGATGTCCTCTAAGTTGATGAGGACATTTGTGCCGGGATAGACGTACGGATCGTGCGCGGACGGGCTCATGCGACAGCAGAAATCCTTGCCCGATGGTAGGCTGCGATTTCTTCGAGTCCTTGGTCAAAGGTGATTTCTCCGGCGAGGATGCGGGCCTTGACAGTCCAGTAAGGCTCACCCATTTCAAGCCCCTCCAGCCGCTGGCTGGCTTCGCCCTCGGTAAACCCTCGTTCCAACTTTTCCTTTTCTTCGGGTTGCAGCATGGGGAAACCTCCGCACTTCAGGCGATAGAACGCCCTTCAACTGAATCAATTTTACCATCGATCCAGAATCAAAAATCATAAGCAGTACGCTGTTCGCTGCTAACTATTAGCTGGAAGCTAGAAACTGCTCTCACAGCCCCAACTCAGCAGCCCGCTTCTTCATCGCCTCCAGGCAAAATCCGATATGCGCGTCCAGCTCCACGCCCAGCTCCGCCGCACCTTGCACGATGTCCTCACGGTTCACTCCGCGGGCAAATGCTTTGTCCTTCATCTTCTTGCGCACACTGGCAACTTCCACCTCGGCAATCGCCTTGGTCGGCTTGACCAGCGCGCAGGCGGTTAGAAAACCGGCCAGCTCGTCGCAGGCAAACAGGGACTTGGCCAGATGCGTTACGCGCGGCACTTGGGTGTACTGCGCGTGGCCCAGAACGGCGGTGCGCATCTCCTCGGGCCAACCGAGCCGCTCCAACTCTCGCACGCCAACATACGGATGCTCCTCGGCCGTGGGGTGGCGCTCGTAGTCGAAATCGTGCAGCAGGGCGGTTGTCGTGTACAACTCAACGAACACCACCCGCTCGTCCACCGCCAGCCCCAGGCGGACGGCTTCCGCTTCTCCCATGGCCGTAACGCAGGTCTCCACAGCCAGAGCGTGTTTGCGCAGGTTTTCGCTCTGCGTCCACTCGGTCAGCAGTTGCCAGGCTTGCGAGCGTCCGTAGTTGGAACCGCTTTCTTTTGCATCATTTCCGGTGCAGGTATTCATTGTTTCTTCGGCCTCGCTGTTGATCAACTTGGTTCGTGCATCTCCCGGTTTTTCCGGTCATTTCAAGGGTATGATCCCTGAATTCCAGGTTTGCATCCAACTTTTCACTTGACAGTTATGGTACATATCCCAGAAAGTATCACATATCGTGGTGCTGCGATGCACCGCGGGGTCCTGCTCTGGCACTCCGCACACCGCACATGGCAACTACGCTGGCAAGCGTGGAAACACGCGAAGTTGTGCACTGCAGATTCTGCAAACTGGTTCAATTCAGGCCGAACAATTCCTGTTGCTTAAGATGCCGCAGGCCCCTGGACGTCGAGGAGCCCGTACGGCCCGGCCCAATTCCGGTTGAAAGCCACCCCATGGATCCCGCCACCGAAGCCGGCCTGCGAGTAGCCGGCCTGGTGAAGGAGATCCGTCGCGCGCGCCACCTCAGCCAGCGCCAACTGGCCGGGCGTATGCAGGTGCCGCGCACCTATATCTCCAAGATCGAAAACGGCAAGGCCATTCCCACCCTCAACTCTCTCGAGCGGCTGGCTGATGCACTGGGCGTGAATGTGCGCCAACTGGTGCGCGACGCCCGCAGCCAGCGCGACGAAGAGGAAGCGATGATCCTGGCCGATCCGTTGCTAGGCGAGATAGCGGCTCTGCTGCATCACCTGAGCCCCTTGCACCGCTCTCTGATTGCGAGTGAGGCGCAAGGCATGGCCCTGGGACACCGGCGCATCGCGTAGAGAGCCGCAGGGCGTTCGATCTGCTTCCCGGCATGGTTGCCTGTGGCCGCCGCGCTCGCCGCCGGAAGGTCGGAGCACGCGCGTGCCTTCTGCCCCTGCTCAAGAGGCAATTGCGGCCCTTGGGCGCTTGTGCTACGGTCGAGAAAGAAACGCCTCGGCTCGCGGCGCCGGCAGGAGCGTGTGCCGGCCCGATAGCCCGAACGCATTGATTGAGGCAAATCCCTTGTTTCCTGCTGCCAAGTTGCGCATCGATGAGCTGAACGCCGAGGAGCGCGCCGTATACGCGACCCTCAAACCCGAGTGCCTGCCCCAGCATGTCGCCATCATCATGGACGGCAATGGCCGCTGGGCAGGCCATCGCTCGCTCAAGCGCTTCCTCGGCCACCAGCAGGGCGCCAACAGCGTGCAACTGGTCACTGAAACTGCCTCCCGCATCGGCCTGCCATGGCTCACCCTCTACGCCTTCTCGCTGGAAAACAACCTCCGCCGCCCCCGCGCCGAGGTCAACTTCCTCATGCGCCTGCTCAAAACGTATCTCGAGTCCAACGTGCAGCGCATGATGGACAACAACGTGCGCATGAAATACATCGGCCGCACTCACGATCTGCCCGCCGAGGTTCAGGAGAAGATGCGCTGGGCCGAGCAGGCCACGGCCGCGAACACCGGAACCACCCTCACCCTGGCCCTCAACTATGGCAGTCGCTCCGAATTGGTGGATGCCTTCCGTGGCCTTGCGGCCGAAATGAAGCAGAAGCATCTGAGCTCGGAGCACATCACCGAAGAAGACATACACCGCCATCTCTACACCGCCGACATGCCCGACCCCGACCTGCTGATTCGGACCTCGGGCGAGATGCGGCTGTCGAATTTTTTGTTATGGCAGATCGCCTACACGGAGATTTACGTCACCGAGCGCCTGTGGCCGGATTTCCGCGGCATCCATCTGCTGGAAGCTATCGCCGACTACCAGCAGCGCGAGCGCCGCTACGGCGGCCTCAGCGATAGCGTCGGTGAAGTGGAAGAGAACGCCGACCAAATCAAGATTGTAGCAAGCTGAAGTCTTTTTGGTATCAGCTATCTTCCCCTTACGCCGATCCAGACTTCGCAAACTGAAGCATTTGTCCTACTCCCTGCATCAGACGTATACGGTAATGTCGCCGTTGAACTAGCAATGTCATCTGGAAATCCACTCACTGCCGCGCCAGACGGTTCGTCCCCGATCGAGAATTTGTCCGACCACATTCCGTGGCAACCCAGCCGCTTCAGAATCCTATGTTCCGGCAAGGTTCAGAGAGAAATGGAAGGCTACTCCCCTTCCCAAGGAGAAAGTGATGAAGAAAGTTCCGGTAAGCATCCTGTTTCTGGCCACTATTTTGTCGTTGAGTCATACAGCGGCGGGCCAGACCGGCTCCAGCAGCCTGAATGACCAACTGATTGCAGCCGCCGTAAACGGCGACGTGGCAACGGTACGGCAATTGCTGGACAAAGGCGCCAATATCGAGGCCCGGGACATGTTCAACTTTACGGCGCTGATCAGAGCAGCCGATGCGGGCAAGACTGACACTGTAAAGCTGCTATTAGACAAGGGCGCCAACATTGAGGCCAGGGCAATACCGAGGTTGTGAAGCTGCTGTTGGACAAGGGCGCCAACATCGAGGCCAAAGACAACAGCGGCTGGACGGTGTTGATGGTAGCAGCGATCCGCGGCAAGACAGAGGTTGCGATGCTGCTTGCGGAGAAGGGCGCCAACATCGAGGCCAAGGACAACACCGGGAGAACGGCGCTGATCATGGCGGCCATGATGGGCAAGACTGAAGTGGTGAAGCTGCTGCTGGACAAGGGCGCCAACATCGAGGCCAAGGACAACATAGGCGAGACGGCGCTGAATAAGGCGGAAAGAAAGGGCTCTACCGAGACGGTGAAGCTGCTGCAGGAGCATGGCGCGCACTGAACTTCGAATGGAGGTTTAGCCACCTCAAAAGGAGAAAGCAATGAACAAAGTCCTGATAAGCATCTTGTTTCTGGCCACTGTTTTGTCGTTGAGTCATCCGGTAGCATGCCAAGCTGGCTCCAACAGCCTGGACAACCAACTACTGAAAGCCGCCGAAAAGAGCGATGCGGCAACGGTGCAACAATTACTGAACAAGGGCGCTAACATCGAAGCAAAGGACAGAATAATTGGGGAAACGGCGCTAATTATTGCGGCCGAAGATGGCAATACCGACGTTGTTAGACTGCTGCTGGCGAATGGCGCGAAGATTGAGGTCAGGGACAACTTAACAGGGAGCACGGCGCTAAATCAAGCGGCCTATAACGGCAAAACTGATGCGGTGAAGCTGCTGCTGGCGAAGGGCGCAAATATTGAGGCTAGGGATAATGACGGCAACACGTCGCTGATGGGAGCGGCAGAGGAAGGCCATACCGAGGTGGTGAAGCTGCTGCTGGCGAAGGGCGCCAACATTGACGCCAAGGACAACAAAGGCGAGACGGCGCTGACGATAGCAATAGGCAAGGGTAATGCCGAAGTAGTCAACCTGTTGCGGGAGCACGGCGCACACTAAACTTGGGGGCTGTTTCTAACGTCCGAATTTGAGCGATAGCTATCAATCTACCGGTACAAATCCCGCCCCGGCGGTGTATCCTCAACCCTAATGAAACGTCTCTACACCGCGCTCGTCCTGATCCCCGTGACCCTGACCCTCGTCTTCCTGGGGCCGCGATGGCAGTGGCTGTTTACGATGGCCGTTGCGGCGGTGGCTGCGCTGGCCGCATGGGAGTTTCTGGGCCTGGCAGAAAAGGCCGGCGCTACACCGCCGCGCATTGCGGTGGTGCTGGCCATTGTGGCACTCTTTGCCAGCAACTTCGAGTGGCCCCTGCAGACCGCGGCCACGCTCGGCGTCCTGAGCCTGTTCCTGCTGGTTTATTGCACATTCTTCAGATCTGTTGAGCAGCTCATGGCCGATGCCTCAACTTCCATCTTCTGCCTGCTCTACATCGGATTCACCCTGATTTCCCTGCCCGCACTGCGCGAGAACCCCGAGGGCAACGGCCCCTCCCTGGTCACCTTCCTGCTGTGCGCGGTCTGGGCCGGAGACACGGCCGCCCTCTATGCTGGCCGCGCCTGGGGACGGCGCAAGATGGCCCCCACGCTCAGCCCCAACAAAACCTGGGTGGGCACCTTCGCCTCGGTGTGCGGTAGCCTGCTCTCCACCGGCGCTCTGCTTGGCCTCGCGCAATTGATGCAGATGCCGATGTGGAATATAGGCTGGCGGCTCTCCTACTCCGGCGATGTATGGTGGTACTGGCTGTGCCTGGCCGTGGTGGTCAACGTGGCCGCCCAGGTAGGCGATCTGGCCGAGTCCGCCCTCAAGCGCTCGGCAGGCGTAAAGGACTCCGGATCCCTGCTCCCCGGCCATGGCGGCGTTCTCGACCGCATCGACGCCCTGCTGATCGCCGCGCCCGTGCTGTGGTACGCACAGATGATTCACTGACGGTTCTGAGCAGAGATCAGGATTAAGGAAACAGAAGAGCGCGAATTGACGCATATATATGCCCAGTACCGCAGTTCACATATTTACAAATATGTATTACAATTGAGATGTGGGCAACTTCCAGTTTGAGTGGGATGCGGCTAAAAATCTCTCCAACCAGCGAAAGCATGGAGTGAGCTTCGAGGAAGCTGCTCAGGTCTTCCTCAACCCTCTCTATCTGGCCTGGAAAGATCGGATTCAGGATGGCGAGGAACGATGGCAAGCATGCGGCGAAGTCGAAGGCTTATCTCTGCTGATCGTCGCTCACACAATCCGCAAAGAAATTGAGGATGGAAGCGAGCTCGAAGTGGTTCGCATCATCTCTGCCAGACGAGCAGAACCGAAAGAAAGGCGACGCTATGAAAAAGAAAATGGTTAGATACACATTGGAGACTTTGCCTCCGCTGACCGACGCGCAGCGCGCCAATCTGAAAGCGCTCTCAGCGCGACCGTCGAGCGGGATTGACACCAGTGATATTCCTGTCCTGACCGACACGGAATGGGCCAAGACCAGGCGTGTGCGCGGGCATCTCTATCGCCCCATCAAACAGATCGTCACCGCGCGACTCGACGGGGATGTTCTGGAATGGTTGAAGTCTCACGGCAGGGGCTATCAATCGCGTATGAACGCGATTCTCAGGCGTGAAATGCTGTTGTCGGTCAGATCGGCAACGGCAAAATGAGGACTGCGCGTCCAGCGGGACTTCCAGTTCTCAAAAACGAGACCTGGGGCACCAGACGGGGAATCACTAGGGGGGAGAACGGGGTGGAAAACGACTATTTGTAATATTGCAGGATGAGAGTCACTGCAATTCCCAACACAAAGAACAGTAGTGACATTAGGAAGCGGTCCTTATTCCTCTTTAAGAACGAAGCGTCTTCTCGCTCCCGTTTTAACGTGACCAAATAAGAGCTTGAATGTTTAAACAATGGACTCACAAAGAGAGCGGCAATCGCAAAAGCATTTATAACAATCGATAACGCTACCAAAGGCTGATATGGGGGCGCATCTGCACGGTGAAGATACATTATAAAACTAAGTAAGGGAATGATCGATATACACAGAGCTGGCAGTACGGTTCCCAACCAGTATTGGGATGGCGGCCGCCTTACTTCAAGAAACTCTTTGGCTCGATAGAATGTCAGATCAGCCTCATCACTAATTTTCGTTGTTGCAAGTGTTGTAGGGCCGGCAGTTGGATAGCGCCGAAGTTGTAGTTTGATCCCAACAGCGGTGTTGATAATTCGCAGGCTTATGACACTCGGCCCTTTTTGCACAAGTACTTCGTCCAAAGACGAATAGTGGGTTTCCTCATCTTCAATCGAAATTGAGGAGTCCGGCGCTACTGTCCGGAAAATTTTGAGAATCTCTTCCAAGTCTTCCCGGAATAGCATGATTGAACTGGGATTCCACGCCTTCGTAGTGCGAGTAGTCTCCAAATGAATCTCCCTATCGGTCGGGTGCCTTGACCGATTATAGCGTGTGCCCATTCGACGATCTATTTGTCAAGGAGCCGGACCGACCAGCGATAATTAAAGCACGAGGAAAACACAAGCGCCTTGAAAAAACTCGCCATTCTCGGTTCCACCGGCTCCATCGGCCAGAGCACCCTCTCCATCGTCGAGCAGTTTCCTGACCGCTACTCGGTCGTCTCGCTGGCCGCGGGGCGCAATCTCGACGAAGCCTTTGCGCAGGCCGTCCGCTGGCGGCCGCGCGTCCTCTCGCTGGCCACGGAAGAACTGGCTGCCGCGCTCTCCTTGAAGCTAAAGCAAGCCGGCGTCACCGGCATCGAAGTTGTCCACGGAACCGCGGGCACCGTCGCCTGCTCCACGTTGCCGGAAGCCGATTTTGTGGTCTCGGCCATCGTCGGCGTTGCTGGTCTGGAAGCCACCCACGCCGCCATCCTGGCCGGCAAGCCCGTCGGCCTCGCAAACAAAGAATGTATGGTGGCCGCCGGCGAAATCCTCACAGCCGCCGCCCGTGAGCGCAACATCCCCATCCTGCCCATCGACTCCGAGCACAACGCCGTCCATCAATGCCTGCGCGTCGGCGCGCACTCCGAGGTCAAGACCATCTGGCTCACAGCCTCGGGCGGGCCCTTCCGCAAGCTGCCACTCGACCAGTTCGCCAGCATCACTCCCGAGCAGGCGCTGAAGCACCCCACCTGGGTCATGGGCCGGCGCATCACCATCGACTCCGCCACCATGCTTAACAAAGGCCTGGAAATCATCGAGGCCTGCCGCCTCTTCGACGTGCCGCCCTCTCAAGTTCGCGTCACCGTTCACCCTCAGTCCACAGTTCACTCGCTGGTGGAGTACGTGGACGGCTCCATCCTGGCGCAGATCTCCGTCACCGACATGCGCCTGCCAATTCTTTATGCCTTGGCCTTTCCGGAGCGGCCCGCCTCCACACTCACCTTCGACATGAGCGCGCTCAGCCATCTGGACTTCGAGCAGCCCGATCTGGAGCGCTTCCCCTGCCTGCGGCTGGCCTTCGAGGCCGCCGAAAAAGGCGGCGCCCACTGCATCGCCCTCAACGCCGCCGATGAGGTCGCCGTCGAGGCTTTCCTCGAGCGCCGCATCCCCTTCACCGGCATCCCGCGTACAATTGAAAGAGTGCTCGCAGCCACGCCCGAGGCACACCCGGCCACCATCGCAGAGGTGCTCGCTTCAGACCGCGAGGCCCGTCAAACAGCGCGTGCGCTATTGACATAAACAAAAACAGAGCGGCAGAGCCGCCACTCGCTTTATCGAAGGAAAAACAGCACACATATGCATGAATTTCTGGTTTCTGCCGTCGCCTTTATCGTCATCGTCGGCGTCATGGTTGTGGTCCACGAGTTCGGCCACTTTGCCGTCGCCAAGCTCTGCGGGGTCCGCGTCGAGGCCTTTTCCTTCGGCTTCGGCCCGCGCCTCTTCGGCGTCAAGTACGGCGACACCGACTACAAGGTCTGCCTGCTGCCGCTGGGTGGCTTTGTCAAAATGGCTGGCGAGAACTTCAGCGAGCTCAGCGATGCTGCCAAGGGCACGGCTACCGTAGCCCCGCCGGACGACCCCGGCGCACTCACCTCGCATCCTCGCTGGCAGCGCATCCTGATCGGCGCAGCCGGTCCCTCGGCCAACTTCGTTTTGGCCTTTGTGCTGATGGTGGGCTACTTCGGCTGGATCAACGAGGTTCCCGCCGTCGAAGTCAAATCCACCACCGTCGAATGGGTCATTCCCGGCTCGCCCGCGGGTCAGGCCGGCATTGAGCCAGGCGACATTCTCCGCCGCGTTGCAGGCGCCGACAATCCCGACTGGGAAAAAATCTTCTATCGCCTCAAGTTGAACGCCAACCAGACAGTGCCGGTTTCCGTCGAGCGAGACGGCAAAACCCTGCAACTGAGCCTCCACGTGCCCGCCGCGGCCAAGAGCGATGACTTTGACCTGAGCGACGAGGGCCTACTGCCTCAGATGCTGACCGGCCCCATCGGCGTCAAGGAAGTGCAGCCGGGTGCACCCGCGGACCAGGCTGGCCTGCGCGCCGGCGACGCCATCCAGTCCGTCGATGGACACCCCTTCCATACGGTGACTTCTTTACTGGCCTATATGAAGGACAGCCAGGGCAAGCCGCTCTCGCTGGTCATCCTGCGTAACGGCGCTACTCTCGGGCCCATCGTCGCCCATCCCGCACAACTTGAGGGCGGCTGGAAGCTGGGCTTTTTCACCGTGCCGCCTCCCTCTCACAATGACCCGCTTCCCTGGGGCAAGGCGATCACCAAGTCCAGAGAGTTCTGCGTCGACAAATCTTTGCTGATCTTCGAGGTGCTGCGCGGACTCTTTACGCACAAGGTCTCCGTTTCCCAGCTTGCCGGGCCAGTGGGCATCGCCCGCATGGCCGGCGATGCGGCGGAGATGAAGGGCTGGGGACCGGAGATTGGGCTGGCCGCGTTTATCAGCGTCAATCTGGGCATCATCAACCTGCTGCCCTTCCCCATCCTGGACGGAGGCATGATCCTCTTCCTGTTGATCGAAAGCGTTCTCCGCCGCGACATCAGCATCAACGTGAAGGAGCGCATCTACCAGGGAGCATTTGTTTTGCTGGTCGCGTTTGCAGTCCTCATCGTCTTCAACGACTTCGCCAAGCTGCCCTTCTTCACGCGTCTGAAGCCGTGAGGAGAGCTGCGTTGAAAGAACGCCCTGGGTTTGCAGATAATTGCCTTCCCGAGGCGCACAATTAGGATTGAATCGTGGAACGGGGCCTTACTGACCACTGTTCACTGACCACCGAAAAGGGGTACCCCCCTCCCCCCTTTTACTGTGAAACTGTGAAACTGTGAACTTGATCGCACCCTCTGGATGAAGGGCGCAAGGGATAAAACCCGGCAAAACCCGAAAAGATCAGTATGATTTGGTGTTCCACGTGGAAAACCGGGGACGAAATTCAGTCATTATCAGACACAGAGGAACCACTTCATGCACGTCACCGCCGAAGTTCGAGTGCGCTATGCAGAAACCGACCAGATGGGCGTCGTCTACTACGCCAACTACCTTGTTTGGTTTGAGGTAGGCCGTGTGGAGCTGCTCCGCGCCCTGGGTTTTTCGTACAGCGTGCTGGAAACCGAGCACGAGTGCATTCTGCCGGTGGTCGAAGCCACTTGCCGCTATCGCTCCCCCGCCCGATACGACGACCGGATTCTCATCGAAACCCGCCCCTCCATGCTGCGCGGCTCCGTCCTCAAATTCGCCTACCGCGTCCTCCGCAAAGCTCCCAAAGGCGCAGAGCCAACGCTGCTGGCCGAGGGCGAAACCACCCACGTGGTCTGCGACGACCAGATGAAAAAAAAGCCCCTGCCGGAACACTACGCCGCCGCGTTGCGGGGGATGATGGAGTAGAAATGATATAGTCTGTTCGTAGAAACAGAGGAAATTGACCAGGTGAAGTGGAAGGCCTTTCAGTATGACGGAAAGACTTACGACCTGACGCATCTGCATCCACGCACATTCCGTTATTAGCGACCCGCTGAGGGGAATAAGCCCGCCGAGGTTTACAAAGTTGACACATTATTCACGTCGCATTGCTTTACTCGTGAACCCAAAAAAGAGGAAATTTATGACATAGAGCAAGTGTACCCCGACGACTATGAGAATCGGCTTTTCGATTTTCGTCGATACGAGTTATCGAAACAATTGCCGGAGATTATTCAATCCCTGCCGACAGGAAAGCCGCGCCACAACAACAATCGCCGCAACTTCTTCTCGGTTGAGATCATCACAGAAAACGGCGTTACCGTCGAATACGACATTTTCTTCAAGGTGAAAAAGGTTACAAAGGGACGGCTTGAGATGATCGTTGAGACTGCGTTTGTCCGCGATCTGGACTATGATTCGCTCCGGCCGGAGGGTAAGCCAATACGTTTCTGGATCATCCTGCACAATACGCTGAACAACATCAAGATTCGCGCATAAGCAGAAGAGGCTCCCGGTGAAGGGAGCCTCTTCGTATTTCCGTGCGCCTCTTCAGAATCCCTACACTCGTGGGGACCATTTCTGGCGGGATCGAAACCACGGCTGTTCGGCCGCTGCACTTATATTCCGACTCGTTTATCATACACCAATCGCGATCTTCGATGCAACCATAATCGTGATTGACGTTTGTCCAGATACCTGGAGGCCAACTACTTCTCCCGCGCGACTACGAAATCCGGCACCCACAGCAGGGCGCGCTTGTATTCGGAGTCAGGGAGAGAGGACAGGGCCTGGCGGCTCTGCTCGGCGTAGCGGTCGGCGACGCTCATGGCGTACTCTACCGAGCCGTTGCGCACCAGAATCGATTGAATCTTCTCGCGGCTGACGCGCTCGAAGCTGCGGTCATCCAGAACCCGCTGAATGGTCTGCCGGTCGGAGGCCGTGCCGTGGTCGATAGAGTGGATCACCGAGAGCGTGGCTTTGCCCTCGCGCAGATCGCTGGCCACGGGCTTGCCCAGAACCTCTTCGGTAGCGGTCAGGTCGAGCACGTCGTCCACAATCTGAAAGGCCAGGCCGACAGCGCGGCCATAGGCGGCAAGACTCGCCTCCTGCGCATCAGAAGCCCCGGCCAGCACCGCGCCCAGGCGCATGGAGACTGAAAATAAGCAGGCGGTTTTGCGATAGATCAGGTCGTAGTACTCGGCCTCGCTGACGGCACGGCCCAGTTTCTGAATCTGCAGCAGCTCGCCCTCGACCATCTGCTGGGTAAGACCGATGAGCAGGTCGAGCACGCGCAGGCTTTTCTCTTCCAGAGCCACTTTGAAGGCCTGCATGTAGAGCCAATCGCCAGCCAGAACGCATTTCTCGTTGCCCCAGGTTGTATTCGCGGAAGGGCGGCCGCGGCGGGTGTCGGCGCCGTCGATGATGTCGTCGTGAACCAGCGTGGCGGTGTGGACCATTTCCACCACCGCGCCGAGGCGGATGGCGGCCTGGCCGGTGAAGCCGAGCGCGTGTGCGGAGAGAAGCAGCAGGGATGGGCGGATGCGCTTGCCGCCGCCACCGCGGAGGTATTCTGCGATCTCCGTGATGGTACTGACGCCGGAGGCGGCGTCGCGGCCCAGCTCCTGCTCGATAGCCACGAGGTCGTCCCGCAGCAGCTCGAAAACCTCTTTTGCCGTCGCTATTGCCAGTGTGCTCAAAGCTCTCCGGTCCCGTGCTGTTAGCTCAATCTCTGAAAAGCATACCTCAAGGGCTAAAGCCCCCGCTGATTCATTTGCCATGATGTGCCGGGGTTAAAACCCCGACCTACCAGCCCAGAGCCACCGCTTAATTCGTGCGGTAGTTGGTGAACTGCAATTCCAGCCCCATCTCGCGGCCGCGCAGCAAGGCTATGATGGCCTGCAACTCGTCGCGGTTCTTGCTGGATACTCTAACTGTATCGCCCTGGATGCTGACCTGCGCCTTCTTTTTTGCGTCCTTCACCAGGCGGACAATCTCCTTGGCCTTTTCCACGGGAATGCCCTGCTGAAGGCTGATCTTCTGGCGTACGCTCTTGCCCAACGCGGGCTCCAGCTTGCCGTAGGTCAGGTTCTTCAGCGAAACGCCCCGCTTGACCAGTTTCTGGCAGAGGATATCCTTGACCGCTTCAAGATGATACTCGCCGTCGGATGCCAACTGGATGGCGTCGTTGCCCTCCAGAGTAACCTCCGAGTGGGAGTCCTTCAGATCGAAGCGCTGGCGAATCTCCTTCAGCGCCTGGTCGATGGCGTTGCGGACCTCCTGAATGTCCACCTTGCTGACGATGTCGAATGAATTGTCCTGGGCCATGGCTCTTGCTTCCTCAACTCCTGCGCGGAGGGCGAACGTTGCCGTTATTGTTCCCCTGCGCAGTACCTTATCAGTTTCCCACGTCTGCCCCAAGGTCAAACAGCCGATTAAAGTTTTTCGTTGTCACGGAGGCAATTTCTTCCTCTGAAAGGCCACGTAGCCCGGCCAAAGTTTGCGCCGTAAGACTCACCCAGGCCGGCTCGTTGCGCTTGCCGCGATAGGGCGCCGGAGCCAACCAGGGGGCGTCGGTTTCAACCAAAATTCCGTCCAGGGGAAGACGCGCGGCCACATCGCGCAGCGATTGGGCCTTGGGATAGGTCAGATTTCCGGCGAAGGAGACGAGGAAACCCAGGTCCAACGAGCGGGCTGCGTGTTCGAAATTTCCACCGAAACAGTGCATGATGCCGCCGTAGCCGGCGGACCGCCAATGAGCCTCTAGAATCTCGAATAGATCGTCCCAGGCGTTGGTAGTTCCATCCTTTGGCCGGCAGTGAATCAGGATGGGCCGCTTGCGCGCGGCGGCAATCTCCAGCAGGCGGATAAGGCCGTTGCGCTGGACTTCATGCGGCGCGCCTTCATGGTAGTAATCGAGGCCAATTTCGCCGCAGGCAATCACCTCCGGCTCACCCAGCAGACCGTCAAGTTTGGCGAGAACGTTGTCGTCGATCTGGGGCGTGTAGTGCGGGTAGACGCCCGCGCTCGAGTAGAGCTTCGGGATGCCCGGTTGTCCATTGAACTGGCGGCAAATCTCGAGCGCCTGGTGCATCTGGGCCGGCTCTTCGCCGATGCCGATGGCCAACACCGCGCCCACTCCCGCCTCCCACGCACGGCGCAGCATCGCTTCGCGGTCGTCGGCGTAGCGCTCGCTGTCCAGATGGGCGTGTGAATCAATCAGCACTGCGTGGGCCTCCATCGGGTTCATTGCAAGATTAGCCTTGTGTTCCGGCGAGCCGAAGGCGTCTGCCTCACCGCAGGCGCTATCCGAGGGTCCCACCGCAGGTGGCTACTTCAGCCGCGCGCCGAGTGGAACCTCTTCGAGGAATCCGGCTAGCACCGGCGCGCCGTCGGGCAAGGATGCGGCCAGCAGCATTCCGTTCGACTCCAGTCCGCGCATCACGCGCGGGGCGAGATTGGCCACGATCACAATCTTGCGGCCAACCAGCTTCTCCGGCTCGTAGTACTGCGCGATACCGGCCAGAATCTGGCGCTTCTCGTAGCCCAGATCGATTTCGAGGCGGAGGAGCTTGTCGGCTTTGGGAACGCGTTCGGCGACGAGGATTTGCGCCACGCGCAGATCGACCTTGATGACGTCGTCGATGCTAATCTTTTGCGGTTCCTGCGGCACCTGCGGTGGGGCTAACTGTGGCTCCGCCGTTGCCAGCATCGGCGCCAAGTGCTGCTCGCCGGCGGGCGTGGTGTCGGCTTTATGCGCCTGTGGCGCGGCGGGAGACGAAGCCAATGCCACTGTTTCGTAGGCATGGGCTTCATTCGCGGCATCAACGCCGACTGAATCTACTGGTGCGCTATCCAAGGATGTTTGCTTTTCGGATTTCTCGCTCACGATTGCCCCTTTTTTCGCAGTCTTTGCGGCCGGAACCGACATTGTCTTCCCAGGTTTTGCAGGCACCTGCGGTGCGGCTGGCGTTTGCGCCGGAGACGAAGTCTCGGCTTTGGCCGCGCCGCTAGTAGCGGCTTCCGTTGCGCTCGGACTATTTTGATCTTCGATGTTTTGCATACGGTCGATGGCATCCTTTTCCGCGCGGGGAAAAAGCGGCGAGGGTTCGGCAAACTTTGTTCCGGCCTTCAATTCGCCCCACGCGATATTTGTCAGAAATGATTTTTTTGCCGCGTCGGCGATCTCGCCCTGGCCAAGCTGCCGCCATACCTTGGCAGCCGAATCCGGCAGAACCGGATAAACCAGCGCGGTGATGATACGAATGGCCTCTGCGGCGGTGGCCAGCACGCGGGCTTGCAGCGCAGTGTGGTCGGCTTCGGAGCGCTCGGCGGGCGTCTTCCACGGCGCGTTGGCGGTCAGGTAGCCGTCAGTCTCCGCAACCAGGAGCCACAAAGTCTTGAGAGCCTCAGAGAAATTCAGCTCATCAAAGGCTGGACCGAAGGTGGCGATGGTGCGCTCCGCGCTTTCGCGCAAAGAGATTTCCGCGGAGGTTTCTGCGCCGGCATTTGGCACCACTCCGCCGAAGTATTTGTGTACCATGTTGACCACGCGGCTGACCAGGTTGCCGAAGCCATTGGCGAGGTCGCCGTTGTAACGCTGGACCAAGGCATCAAAGGAAAAACTGCCATCCTGGCCGAAGGGAATCTCGCGGAGCAGGAAGTAGCGCAGTGCATCGGCTCCGAGGACCTCCTGCACCGTCTCCGCGCGCACGATGTTGCCGCGCGACTTGGACATCTTTCCCTGGTCGAAGAGCAGCCAACCGTTGGCCATCACCGCGCGCGGCAGAGGAATACCGGCGGCCATCAGAAACGCCGGCCAGTAGACGCAGTGGAAGCGGCTGATCTCCTTGCCGATAAGGTGCAGGTCGGCAGGCCAGAATTTGGCAAAGCGCGCCTGGTCGACAGGATCGTCGGAGCCGTAGCCCAGCGCGGTGATGTAATTGGCCAATGCGTCGAGCCAGACGTAGACGACGTGCTTCTCGTCGCCCGGAACCGGAATTCCCCAGGAAAAACTGGTGCGGCTGACGGACAAATCGCGAAGCCCACCGCGCACAAACGAGATGACCTCGCGGCGCGTCGACTCCGGGCCCATGAAGCCTGGGTTGGCCTCGTAAAACTCCAGCAGCTTGCGCTCAAAGGCCGAGAGCTTGAAGAAATAATTCTCCTCGCTCACCGTCTCCGTCACGCGGCCGCAATCGGGGCAAACCGTCCCCGGAGGCCCATCCACATATAGCTCGTCACTGACGCAGTACTGGCCGGTGTAGGAGCCTTTGTAGATGAATCCCCGGCCACGCAGCGTGGCAAAGAGTTTCTGCACGCCGCGCTTGTGGCGCTCCTCAGTGGTGCGAATGAAGTAGTCGTAGCTCAGGGCAAGAGAGTCCCACAGGCCGCGAAACTCGCCCGCTACGGCGGTGGCAAATTCCATGGGCGTGCGGCCGGCCTTCTCTGCGGAGCGCTCGATCTTCTGGCCGTGCTCGTCCGTGCCGGTGAGGAAAAACGTATCGATGCCCAAGGCACGCTTACGCCGCGCAATGGCGTCGCAGACGATGGTCGTGTAGGCGTGGCCCAGGTGCGGGCGCGCATTCACGTAATAAATGGGCGTGGTCAGGTAATAGCGTGTTGAGCTGGATGCAGAATTCGTCATAGGCGGGTTGCTTTTGCACTTTCACCCTAGAAAGCACGCGGGTGCAAGGACTAATTACTTTCCATCTTACGGCATTTTTCAGCGGTGATGAGCCGGGATAGCCGTTCCGGTTTACACGCATTGAGTGGCCCCGCCGCAGGCGGTCTGTTAAAATCACCTTGAAAATCAAGGATTTCTGAGGCTAGACAACGTGTATCTGGAATTGCAAAAACGGCTCACGCAGCATCTTCGCGCGGTTCTCAAGACCAAGTACGATCTTCAGATTGATAACATCCCACTGGAGATTCCGCCGGAGCTCAAGTTCGGCGAACTGGCCACGCCCATCGCATTCGAGCTGGCCCGCAAGCTGCGCAAAGCTCCTAAGGTCATCGCGCAGGAGATTGTCGCCGTGCTGGGCAAGGTCGAGGGCTTCGCCGGCTTTGAGGTTGCCGGCGCCGGTTACATCAACGCGCGGCTGGACCGGGCGGTGGGCGTGCGCTTGACGTCGACTGGAGCCTCCCAGGTCCCAGAAGCGGGACCTGGGGCACCCAGAGTTCATAGTCTTGTCGAGCACACCAGCATCAACCCCAACAAGGCTGCGCACATCGGCCATCTGCGCAACGCCATTCTGGGCGACACTTTTGTGCGCCTGCTGCGCGCCGCAGGGCAAAAGGTAGACGTGCAGAACTACATCGACAACACCGGCGTGCAGGTGGCGGATGTGGTGGTGGGATTTCTGCATTTGGAAAACAAGTCGCTGGCTGAGGTGAGGCATTTGCTGGATGAACTCAAGCAGTTGGGGCAGCAGATCGATTACTACTGCTGGGATTTGTATGCGAAGACTTCGCAGTGGTACACGAGCGGGACGGCGGAGGAGAATGAGGCGCGAAAGATGTTGCGCTACGCGACGCTGCACGAACTTGAACACGGCGACAACGAGACGGCTGAAGTTGCGGAGTTGATTTCGACAGCGGTCTTGCGGCGGCATCTGGAAACCATGCTGCGCCTGGACATTGAGTATGACTTTCTGCCCCGCGAGAGCGAGATTCTTCACCTGAAGTTCTGGGAAGCGGCATTCGAGCAACTCAAGAAAACCGGCGTACTTTACTTTGAGACCGACGGCAAGAACAAAGGCTGCTGGGTGATGACGCGGCCGGGTGCGGAGATTGCCGAGGGAGATCTTAATGAGGACGCCAAAGTTATCGTGCGCTCCAACGGCACAGTAACTTATGTGGGCAAGGATATCGCTTACCACTTATGGAAGTTTGGTCTGCTGGGAAAGGATTTTGGTTACAAGCCTTTTTTCACTTATCCCGATCACGAGTGCTGGATCTCAACGGAAAAGGGAGTTGAGCCCCATCCGCACTTTGGCGGGGCGCAGGCGATTTATAACGTCATCGACGCGCGACAGAGCGATCCGCAGGCTAACGTGATCCAGGCTTTGCGCGGCATGGGACACACCGAGCAGGCCGACCGCTACACGCATTTCAGTTACGAGATGGTGGCGCTGACGCCGCGTTGCGCTGTCGAACTGGGTTACGAGGTTTCCAAGGAGGATTTGGAACGGCCTTACATAGAGGTCAGCGGACGGAAGGGCTTTGGCGTCAAGGCCGATGATTTGATTGACAAGCTCATCGTAGCTACACGCGCCGAGGTGGATGCGCGTCAGACCGGGCGCAACGAGGTTGAACGCGAGAAGATTGCCGGGCAGATTGCGATTGGCGCGCTGCGCTACTTCATGCTGAAGTTCACACGCAACTCGGTGATCGCCTTCGACTTCAAGGATGCGCTAAGTTTTGAGGGCGAGACCGGGCCGTATATTCAGTACGCCGTGGTGCGGGCGAGGAATATTTTCCGCAAGGCGGGATCGACGCCGGAGGCGGAGTTAGCGAAGTTAGTTGGGTTAGCGGGCATCGATAGTTATCTCGAAGGCGAAGACGCGGAAGATATCTGGGCGTTGTGGTTGCGGGCAGCACGGCGGACGCTGGTGCTGGAACAGTGTATTGCGACATCGGAGCCGGCCTATCTGGCCAAACACGCCTTTCAGTTAGCGCAGGAGTTCAATAACTTCTATCACAAACACCATATCTTGACCGAAGAGGACCCGGGCCGAAAGATATTTTTGTTGGCGACGGCGGCCGTTGCGCTGCGAGAGTTAATGCTTGCGCTTAGTTGGCTTGGAATTGAAAGCCCGGAGGCAATGTAATACCTGCGGTGCGGGGACTTGCCGTCCAGGCATACGGCGCATGCGCGCCCATGGATTCGTGGTTTCCCAGGTCTCAAAATCGAGACCTGGGGCACCCATCTTTGTTATTGGTTCCAGCTTTCAAAAGCTAGAGGCTTGAAGCTAGGAGCTGTACGTCCGCACCCACTCCAGAATCGAACGTACGCCTACTCCGCTGGGGCCTTTGGCGATGTAGGGCTTGCTTTCTTCGGACCAGGCGAGGCCGGCGATGTCGAGGTGAATCCAGGGCGTCTCATCGACGAAGACTTTGAGGAACTCGGCTGCGGTGATGGCTCCGCCCCAGCGACCGCCGGTGTTCTTGATGTCGCCGATATCGGACTTGATCATCTCGGCGTACTCTTCGCCCAACGGCAACCGCCAGAACTTTTCGCCGGAGATGGTGAGCGCCGCGTCAAATTTAGCCCAGGTGTCTTCGTCGTTGGAGAAGGCGCCGGCGTTGATGTGTCCGAGAGCCACGACACATGCGCCGGTGAGTGTAGCGGCGTCGATGAGGTGAGTTGCGCCGAGCTGCCGTGCGTAAGTAAGGCCATCGGCAAGGACCAGGCGGCCTTCAGCATCGGTGTTGATAATCTCGATGGTTTTGCCAGGCTTATCTGGAGAAAAAGGCATCGCCGTCTGCACGTCGCCGGGCTTTTGCGCTGTTCCGGAGGGCATATTTTCCGCGGCGCAAATGACGGCGATGACACGAACCTTTGGCTTGAGCAGGGCAATGGCTCGCATGGCGCCCAGCATGGCCGCGCCGCCGGCCATGTCGGTTTTCATTTCTTCCATTTTGTCGCTGGGCTTGATGGAGATGCCGCCGGAGTCGAACGTGATTCCCTTGCCGACCAGGCCGAGGACGGGGCCGGTGGTCACGCCCTTGGGCTCGTAACGCAGGACGATCAGCGCAGGCGGCTCGGCGGAGCCTTGTGACACACTCCAGAATGCACCCATCTTCAACTCGCGCAGCTTTTCGGTGGAGTGGACCTCCCAGCCCAGGCCGACTTCGGCTGCCATCAGAGCAGCGCGTGCCCCAAGCAGCGTGGGGGTGAGCTTGTTGCCCGGCTCGTTGACCAGCGAGCGGGTGAAGTTCTGGCTCTCGCCCAGAATGACGCCCTCGGCAAAGGCAGCTTCGAGTGCGGCCTTGTCGGCGTTGGCGGGTGCGGCGAGAGTGAAGGACTCCACGCTCTGATCCTTGCGCTCGCTGCGATAGGTGTCTGGATCGAAGTCGCCCACAAACGCGCCCTCGACGGCGGCGCGCACACTCGCCGTGTGGGGCAACGTTTTGGAGTCGCTTTCAGGCAGGGCAAGAACAAGCTCCCGGACGCCGCGCGGCTTGATAAAGCGGACGGCGGTCCCGGCGGCAGAACGCACGGAGTTGGCGTTGGCCTTGGCCTGCTTGCCCAGACCGACCAGCAGGAGGCGCTTTGCGGCCAAGCCCGCAGGGGCGTGGAGCAGCACTGCTTCGTTGGCGCCGGCCTTGAATTCTCCGCTGGCGAGGACGGCGGCTACGGCGGCCTGAACGGCTGGGTCGGCGGTCAGCAGCACGGGCTGGGGCTTGGCATCGGGGGCTTTGTCGGTTTGGGTGTCGGCGGCCAGGACGGCCAATAGTTCGGTTTTGATTTGGGAGAGGCTTGCAAAAGAGAGTTGGGTCCGCATGAAGACTATTATTTCATTCGGAAATGCGGGGGCAGAAAGTACGTCGGGGGAAGTTTATGGTTTCCCACCCTTTCGCCCGACCACCCCAGCGACGAAGACCTGTCGCTGGGGACCCCGGTAAGGCGAAAGGATGGGACACGGAGCCTCCTGGACAATGGAGAGACCCGCTACCGCCCTATCTTGTGTTTGCTGGCGTTGACAGCGGCGCGGGCATCGCGGTCTGCTTCGCGGCGCTTTTCTGTCTCCCGCTTGTCCCAATCCTGTTTGCCTTTGGCCACGGCCAGCTCACATTTGACCCTGCCGTTGCGGAAGTAAAGCCGGGTGGGGATGAGCGTGTGGCCCTTGATCTGCGTCTTGGAGAGTAGGTTGCGAACTTCTGTCTTGTGCAGGAGCAGCTTGCGGGTGCGGGTGGCGTCGTGGTTGGAGATGTTTCCGTGGGAGTAGGGGCCAATATGCAGGTTGAGCAGGAACGCCTCGCCGTTCTGGATGAGGCCGTAGGAGTCTTTGAGGTTGGCCTTGCCCTCGCGGATGGACTTCACTTCCGTCCCACGCAGACTTACACCGGCTTCGAACTTTTCCAGAAGAAAGTAGTTGTGGCTGGCCGTGCGATTATGCGCGGCGTCCCGCTGGCCGCTGGCCACCGGGTCGCGGGGTGTGGCAGGCTTCTGCGGGCCGGGGCTGGCTTTTTGAGCGATCACGTGGCTGGTTTGGCGAGCCATCCGCAAGTCTCCTCGAATCTCAATCCTAGCATTGGCTCGGGTTTTGTTAGAATGGAGCATCGTTGAATGGGATTGTCCACCAATCGAAATAGCGTCAAGATGCGCGTCTGGGGCGGCCAAGGCAGCCCGCAAGGGCCCGATGAGCAGTGCGGGCCGGCGAAGACGCCGGGGAGTTCGATGAAAAGCCGCGTTCAAGCACAGGCTGCCGCCAGATCCGTTTTTTCAGGAGCCTTTTTCTGGATTGCGCTTCTTGCCGTCCTGGCAGTCTTCAGCCTGTCGAGCGTTGCCCTGCGCGCCCAATCAGCCAACGCTTTTTTCAAGCGTGGTCAGGCCGCAGAGGCGAAGGAGGACTACGACGCGGCCTACGAAAACTACCAGAAGGCTTACGCCAAATCTCCCAAGGACCTGCAATATCGCACGGTGCTCTATCGGGTTCGGATTACCGCTTCTGCCACGCATGTGACCAAGGGCCAGAAGTTGCTGAATGCGGGCAACGAGCAGGGAGCGCTATCGGAGTTTCTGCACGCCGCCGAGATCGACCCCAGTAATGAAGCCGCACAGCAGGCCATCGCTCAGGTGCGCAAGAAACACGGCGAGGTGGCCCCGGTCTCCGAAACCAGCCTTCCCCAGCCCGAGGGCAGACAGGAGAATCTGGAAACGATGGGCGCCCCGGCTGTTCTGAAGCCGGTCTCCAACGAGCCGCTTACACTGCATATCCAGGAAGACGCCAAAATGGTCTATCAGGCTATCGGCAAAGCCGCCGGCGTCAATGTCCTGTTTGACCCGGATTACACCTCCAAGCGTATTCAGGTGGACCTGAACAACGTCTCTCTGCTCGACGCACTACGCATTGTGGGCACCATCTCCAACACCTTCTGGAGGCCGGTCACCGAGAACACGCTTTTTGTGGCCGCCAACACCCGCGCCCGCCACACCGAGCTGGATGAGCAGGCCGTGCAGACCTTTTATCTTTCCAATGCATGGCAGCAAAACGACCTGACCGACGTGCAGACCGCCATTCGCAACCTGCTGCCCAACGCCAAGGTTTACGCCGTGGCCAGCCAGAACGCCATCGTGATGCGCGCTACGCCTGACGAGCTTATGCTGGCGGAAAAACTGATCAACGACCTGGACAAAGCGCGCCCGGAGGTGGTGGTGGACATCGCCGTCCTGGAGGTGAGCAAGAACTGGGAGAAGACGCTGGGCATCGCCTGGCCCAGCAGCGTGGGGGTCTCGCTAGCGCCGCCCTCCAGCAGCAGCACCAGCACGACCAGTACAACCGGCACGTCGACCAGCGCGGCCTCCGCCGCGGCGGGATTGACGCTCTACAATCTGGCTCACCTGAAGGCCACGGATTTTGCTGTAACCGTGGGCTCGGCCACGGCCAACCTTCTGCTCACCGACACCAATACAAGAATCCTGCAGAACCCACGTATCCGAGCCACCGACGCGCAAAAAGCGACGATGACCATCGGTTCCAAGATCCCCATAGCCACGGGCTCCTACCAGACGGGCGCGGCCACGGCCATGGTCAGTTCGCTGGTCAACACGCAGTTTCAGTTCCAGGATGTGGGCGTAAAGATTGAAATGACGCCGACGGTTCACTTTGATCGCGACGTAACGCTGAAGCTCAAGATCGAAGTATCTTCGCAGAGCGGCTCGGTGACCATCAGCGGCGTAACCGAACCTATCATCTCGCAGCGCATCGTGGACCAGGTGATCCGCCTGCGCGAGGGCGAAGCCAGCATCCTGGGCGGCATTCAGAACAAGCAGGACATGACCAACTCCAACGGCATCCCAGGGCTCAGTTCGATTCCCATTCTCAAGTACATCTTCGGCTCCAGAGATCACACCATCTCCGACGACGAGCTGGTCTTCCTGGTGGTGCCGCACGTGGTTCGTTCGCAATCGCTGGAGCAGGTGAATATGCGCACAGTTGACACCGGAGCCGGCACGTCCATTGAATTACGCCACACTTCGGCTGAAGGCTCCAACTCGAATCCGGAGTCGAAGCCGGCCTCAAGCCCGGTTCTCCCTGCGCACCCATCTTCCAGCGTCCAGCCCAACGTTGGCACGGTTCCCGGCCAAAGCGCCGTGGCCGCTGCCCCGGCCGCGCTGGACCAGTTACGCCAGGCTGCGGAGACCACCGGGAACCCCGCCCCGGCCAACCCGCCGGCATCTACTCCGCGCCCCCCCGGCGTGAGCTTTTCGCTTACTCCGCTGTCCGCCCCGGTGGCTCCCGGCGCTGCCTTCCAGATTTCCGTGGTGCTCACCGGAGGAACGAATATTGCTGCCATTCCCTTGCAGATTTCCTACGATCCGGCCACACTATCCCTGCTCAATGTTGACAACGGTGACTTTTTGGGCCGCAACGGGCAGGCAGTGGCGCTGGTGCACCGCGACGACGGACCCGGCTCCATCAACATTAATGCTTCCCTTCCGCCGGGAGCGGCCGGCGTGAACGGAGCCGGAGTGGTCTGCGTGCTTACATTCCAGGCCAAGGCCTCCGGTAGCAGCGTCATCGCTATTACCCGGCCGGGCGCGGTCAACAGTGCACAACAACAGTTGCCGGCCCAGGGCGCACGCATCAACATTCAGGTGAAGTAAGCCGTTGAGGCTCATATCATGAAGGAAGCCCGGCCAATCCGGAACGCACGCCGTGGTGAGCGGGGCCTCACACTGGTCGAGTTGATTGTGACAGTGGCGATTCTCTCCATCCTCGCCTCGGCTGCCTTGCCTATCGCCCGCTTCCAGGTCAAGCGCCAGAACGAACGCTACCTGCGCTACGATCTGTGGATGATGCGCGACGCTATTGATCATTACAAGGACGCGGCTGACAGGAACGCCTTCCAAACAAAAATCGACAGCCAGAACTATCCGCCCGACCTGGAGACGCTGATCAACGGCGTCGATGTGCAGGGGAAAAAAGTGAAGTTTCTGCGCCGCATTCCCGTAGACCCCATGACCGGGAAGGCGGAGTGGGGTTTGCGCTCCATGCAGGACGATCCCACTTCGACCTCCTACGGCGGGCAAAGCGTCTTCGATGTGTACTCCAAGTCCACGGGTACGGCCCTGGACGGAACCAAGTATTCTGACTGGTAGTCACAGATTGGCAATAGAGGATTCAGTGAGCAGGATTCGCAAACATAGCGCGGGCTTTACGCTCATCGAGCTGATGATCGTCATGGCCATCATCGGCATACTGGCCGTGATAGCCATTCCCAAATTTACGACCGCCATCAAGATGGCTCGGGAAGCTGTGCTCAAGGAAGACCTGCACGTGATGCGGGCAGCCATCGACTCCTACACCATGGACAAGCAGAAGGCGCCGCAAACGCTCGACGACTTGATTCAAGACGGCTACCTCAAGTCTGTCCCTGAAGATCCATTTACACACTCCAAGGACACCTGGGTCACCGACTCCAACGGAGCGCTGTATTCTGTGGACCAGACCGAACCCGGCATCGACGACGTTCACTCGGGCTCGCAGGAGCTGAGCACCGGCGGCCAGTCCTACTCTACCTGGTAGGCGCTATGCCGGCTTCACCGAACGACCTCTCATGAATTCCATGGCCACTAACCCGCCCGCCGCGCTCGAGTTCGCCCTGCAGGTTGAGCGCTACTATGCCGGCCTCATTCTAGCTGCGGTCCACGGCCCGGATGCGGAACCCAGCCTGGGCGGGAAACTCCTCTATGCCGGACGACTCGACGCCCAGGCCCGCGCTCTGCTGGTGGCGGCCAACATCGCCGGCGCCGCCTCGCTGGCCGTCTCGGCAGACGCTGCCGCCGGCAAGCAGGCTATGCGCGATGGCGTCGTGGACTTCCTCGTTACCTCGCTTGACGAGGCCCTGCGCATTTTGAAAAACGAGATTCGCAAACGTTCGACTGTTGCTGTCTGCGTGGCCGTCGATAGCGAAGCTGATTTCGCGCGACTGCTGCTCGAACGCGGCGTACTCCCCGATCTGCTGCCGTTGCGCTCCGCACCCGCGCCGGAGTTCGCCGCCTTCCTCAGCCGGGGCGCGCGGCCGGTGGTGGCTATCCATCCTGATGTAAACCAGGTGATCCTTACGTGGAGCGTTGCATCAGCACCGGCAGAATGGCTGCCCAAACTCGATGCTCTCGCCGTGGATTGCCTCAGTTCTGATCCCAGCGTCGCGCCAGCACGACGAGGGCTCCGCCTGGCCCCGCGCTACCTGGGGAGGATGGCGCAGAACACAAGAGTCCTTTACTGCGCACCGGAAACCGCAAAGTTGTTCATGGCCCGCGTTCAAGCAGCGGTCAACGGTGGAACGATTGGCGCACAAGTTTGGATGAGCTACAACAGCGAGGATGAAACCTTCTTGGCTCAACCATCACCCACGCAGCCATTGGAAGACAGTAATGATTCCGGCTAGCCTTGCGCCGCTTCAATACGCGCCCAGAGTTCCTTCACGCCGGAACCGGTCTTGGCCGAGACAGGCAGAAGTTCGTCTAGCTCCAGCCCCTGCTTCAGCGCCAACAGGTTGCGCGTGCGCTGGTTGCCGCCGAGCCGGTCAATCTTGGTGGCTACCACTGCAAACTCGCGGCCCGCGGCTCGCAGCCAGTCGATTAACTGCCGATCACTCTGCTGCGCGGGCACATTCGCATCCACCAGGCACACGCACAGCTTCAGCGTGGAGCGCATCGCCAGATAAGGCTCGATAAACGACGGCCAGGTTGCTGAAATTGACTTTGAAATCTTTGCGTAGCCGTAGCCGGGAAGGTCAGCAAAGATCAGCTTCGTCCTCCGGCTGGCATCCAATAACGCAAAAAAGTTGATGGCTCGCGTCCGGCCCGGCGTCTGCGAAACTTTGGCCGCCTTCTCGCCCACCAGTTTGTTCAGCAGGCTCGATTTGCCCACATTGGAGCGGCCCAGAAACGCAATCTCCGGCGCATCGGTCGCGGGAAACTGCGCCGCTGCCAGGGCCGAAAGCAGAAATTGTGTCGTATAGCGCATAGCGTGGGGAAACAAACGAACTGCTTTGAGCATACAGCCTCATCCCGCGGCCGCGTTGGGCACGCTCGTGCATTATGCTTTCAGTACACCCCAACGCTCACAGGGCTTTGTCCGAAGGAGAAAATTCTTGGTTCCGCTGCCCTTCAATCTAGGTCTGGTGCAATTGCTGGCGGACCACAGAAATGTTTTTCTCACAAATCTCGCCCTGGTTGCCGCCTACATGGGCGCAGTCGAGGGATACCTCCTCCTGATCATGCTTTTCTACGTGGTATGGAACAAGCGCCTGGCTATACGGGCTACTGTCGTCCTGCTCGCAGCCTTGTCACTCAACGATTATTTGAAGATGCTCCTCCAAAATCCTCGCCCGTTCGTGGCCCAGGGTACATATCTGAAGAAATGGGCCGTGCCGCCGTCCAGCATGCGCGGACTGGCCACTCAATACTCCACCCCCTCCGGCCATGCCAGCGGGGCCTCTTCGTTCTACGCGTATCTCTATGGCGTTGTCCGCAGCCGGATAGCGCACGCGCTTGCCGTCGTCGCTATCCTTCTCATCGGCGTCTCGCGCCCCTATCTCGGAGTGCATTACTGCGAGGACGTTCTCCTCGGTTGGGCGCTTGGGCTGGCCGTTGCCCTACTCTCACTGCGCTACACCGATGCCGCCGCCGCCACGTGGAGCCGTCTATCCTACGGGGCGCAAGTTGCGCTCGTCGTGACCGCCTGCCTGGCCCTTTGGCTGCTCGCCGTTCTCCTCAACGGAAACAGCACAGCGGGCCAGCCTCATGTCTATCTCGACTACGGCGGATTCCTGACCGGCATCGCTCTGGCTCGCCCGCTGGAGTTGAGGATCGTGAACTTCGATCCCCGAAGCTCGACCGTCCTTGTCAAGATTCTGCGCTATCTGCTCTCCGTCGGCCTGGTCATCTTAACCATGCTCATCCTCGACAATGCCATCGGCCTGTTGGCCGATCGCTCCTCGCTGCTATGGAACCTGTTCGAATATCTCCGCTACACTGCTATAGGCTTTGTGGCATTCTTTCTGGCGCCCCTGCTCTTCACCAGAATGGGATGGGCGGAAAGAGCGCCGGGAGAGGCGAACAGATCGAAAGGGAGCCAGCAATAAACTCCAGTTCCGGCGTAGTTCTTTTCGGTATATTCTTTTGTTATGGAAACCACAGGTTGCGGTACAGCAATTATTACGCCCTTCCAAGCGGACGGATCGATTGATGAAGCGGCGCTGAAGGCGCTGGTGAACTGGCAGATTGAGACGGGTATCGACTTTCTGGTGGCCTGCGGGTCAACCGGCGAGGCGGCCACGCTGGACGAAGAAGAGTGGCTGCGGACGGTCACTACGGTGGCGGAGACGGCCGCTGGGCGCGTGCCGGTGTGGGCAGGGTGTACGCACAACAACACCCGGACGCTGGTGCGGCTGGCGAGCAAGCTGAAGCAGGTTCGCGGATTGGGCGCGGTGCTGTCGGCCAATCCCTACTACAATAAGCCTTCGCAAGAGGGCCAGTTTCAACACTTCCTGGCGCTGGCCAAAGCGGTGGACCCGCTGCCCGTGGTGATCTACAACATCCCCGGGCGCACCGGCGTGAACCTTGATCCGGCGACGGTGGTACGGCTGGCCGAGGCTGCACCCAACATTCAGGCGATCAAAGAGTCCAGCGGCAAGCTGCCGCAGATCGCAGAGCTGGTGCATCTGATGCCCGGCGGATTCAAGGTCTTCAGCGGCGACGACAACATGGCGCTGGGCACGATCGGCGTGGGCGGCAAAGGACTGGTCAGCGTGGCCTCCAACGAGATCCCGGCTGAGATGAGCCGCATGATCCATGCAGCGCTCAGCAACGACTGGGCCGAGGCCCGCGAGCTGGAGCAGCGCTACATAAGATTGATCGACGCCAACTTCTGGGACTCCAATCCCTGCCCGGTGAAGACGGTGCTCTCACTGATGGGCCTGTGCACGGACCACGTCCGCCTGCCGCTGGTTCCGCCCTCGGCAGCCACGCGACAGAAGCTCGAACAAGTGGCCGGCGAGCTGGGGTTGCTCAAGAAGTGAGTGCGTTCTGGGGCAGGAATCAGTGAGCAGAAGGTAAGTCAATCAGAAAAGCTCGGCGACGGGAGGAAATGTCAGCAGCAGGCTCAGGCCGAGCAGAACTAGAGCTACGGCGCTGACACGGGCCAGAGCGACGGTTCGGTTCCGCCAACGCCACTCCAGGATTCCCCAGGCAATCAGCCAGACAAGAATGGCGACCGTAGTTACACCGGAGAGAGGGCCTGTGGGCTTGTAGAAGATGAACAGGCTCTTGAGGAAGGCGGATTTGTCTGCCGCGATGGCCAGAAATCCAACCATGAACGCGCCTATACCGGCGGAGAGAATGGCAGCCGCGCCGGAGCCATTGGGCAGGACGGCGGAGGTTGTGGGGATCATGGGATCTTGATTTTTCACAGTTATTCTCCATGCATGAGATGAATGGTTCGCCCACCTTCAACGGGTGCATTTTTCACAAGCATTGCGCCAAAGAAGCCAGCGATGCCTGCGGCAAGAAACGAAACCAGGGTAAAGCAGAGAACCGCGGCGCGAAGTTGAGGGTGATTTCTGAGGTCTCGGCCGTATCGGATGACAACGGTGGCGGCCATAGTGATGGAGATGGGTGCGAGCCACGCGACATGCTCTTTCCACTCCATCCCGAGAGAGTGCCATCCGCTGGTAGCCGTGTTTGCCAGGAGCAATCTCTGGGGGAATGCGGCAAGATTGACGGTTCCAGCCGGAGCAACGGCGCGATACCAGGGATAGATGATATAAGCGCCGGTAAGAACAGTTACCCAGGCAAGCACAGACATGACGACGAGATAGACCTTGAGAAAATTCTCGTTCCCCGGAGCGATGGGATTCGAAGCTGCCGGGGAGTAGCGGCGATATAGCTCAACCAGCGCTCCGGAAAAGGCCAGCAGATAGAGCGCGCCGAATCCCATTCCGTGGATGAGAGTCCATAAGCTTCGTTCCGTGATTTCCATTAACTACCTCCTGTGCGAATGGCTGCGGATTACTTGCAAGCCGCGAGAGCTTCAAAATCCGTGTCTGTTTCCCTGACCTGACAAGAATGCATTTCTGGAGACTGTTTTCTTGTCCTCTTTTCCCCAGGTCCAGTACATGCCGAGATAGGCGTAGTTTTCCGTCTGCCCGGCGATTGAGTGGCCGTAGGCGAAGAGCAATTGATGGTCGGGGTTTTTGAAGTGGTAGTAGCCGCCGGCATCGATCATGGTGGAAGATTCCGTCTGTGCGGCGGCGAAGCCCTCACGCCCATGTGCGAAAAGCTCGGCGCCCAGTTCCAGCCGTTTGGTCATCACGCGTTTCACAAGCCATGCTGTGTATGGAAAATCGCGGTAGGCCGTCTGCGGAACTACCTGATAACCGCCGCCACCATCGAAGGTCCAGGGGCCGATGTTCTTTTGCAACCAGAGGGGGAGCTTGTACCAGACCTTGCCGACGCCAAGGCCGTTGGTGTCGTTGCCGGTGGGCATCTCAAACATGGTGAAGCTGCCGATTTGGGGAACGTGTTTCGACTCCTTGATGAAGGCGATCTTCGCGCCCAATTCCATATCCGTCAGTCCAAAGGCGCTGGGGCCTGCGCCGCCGGGAAGATAGACGGGATTGTTGGATGGAACGACCGCTCCCCATGGCAGAATGGCGTGAAGCTGCACCCTGGGAATGGCTCCCCAGTTGAACTCGAAGGCCGGACCTGAGGAGTCGATTTCCGCTGGAGTGCCGTCCATGGCGCCGAAGATGTAGAACTCATAATGATGCAAGTCAACCGGCACCGGGTCATCAGTTTGAAACGGTGGACCCTGCGCCCACAGCTTTGGAAGTGCGAGCAGAAAAAACAGGAAGAGAGTCAGCCGAATGCAATTGCGGGGATTAGGCATAGACGCTCCTTAATAGGAACCGGAGGCAGAAATCTGGCGGCGCTGCGGGCGGCGAGAAAAGCAAATTGTATGAGAGCCAGCCGGGTAAGGCACGCAACAACCGCTGCTGCTTGCTTTGGATGTATCCGATAGGTTGTGCGATGCAATTAGAGCATTTTTCCTATTTGTGTAGAGTCGGCGTGGACCGGGAGGTCCACGCGACAGCCGGCCGGGAGGCCGGCGCTACCTGCTCCTTCAGCGATCGGCAACCTTGAGCCAAGCAGGAGATCCACTCTATACCAACAGGCAAAATGCTCTAGTGTGCATTGCAACTGCTTATCGAAAATCGCACAACTTTCCGCTGAAATCATCTACACATTTCAAAAAATTCATTGCCCATTAACCAGCCAGCGCCTTCTTCACCATATCGCTGACCACACGGCCTTCGGCGCGGAGGCTGGCGGCTTGCAGTTTGGCTTGCACTGCCTTCATGACCTGACCCATTTCTTTGGCGGTGGGTTTTTGACCGGTGGCAGCGGCGACTTCGGCGGCGGCTTCAGCGACCAGCACGCCGAGGGCGGCTTCGTCGAGGGCCTTGGGCAGGAACTCTTCGATGACCACGATCTCGGCGGCTTCGGCGGCGGCCAGTTCGGGGCGGTTGCCCTTGGTGAACTGCTCGATGGAGTCGCGGCGCTGCTTGATCATAGTAGCCAAAGCCTGCTGCTCTTCGGCCGAAGTGAGTACTTCGCGCTTGGCGATGGCTTGATTTTTAAGGGCGTTTTTGATGAGACGCAGGGTGGTGGTGCGCGTCGCGTCGTGGGCCTTCATGGCGATGATGATCTGCTGGTTGACCTGGGATTCGAGTGCTCCTGCTTCGGGCATACATTCCTTCCTAAAGTGCTGATTTGATTTTGGTTCGCGGATATCCCGGTCTCAGAATCCAGACCTGGACACCCAATAAACCGACCTAAAAGAGAATTGTACCGATTTTGAGGCGAAGGTGGGGGCTTTGGGAGGATAGGGTAGATTTGCACAGAAAAATACCCACACAATTCACAATTATGTGTATTATGTGATTAATAAGCGCAGAGGAACTGAGCTCTGTATCCCTTCATTTCATCGCGAGGAGAGAAAAATGATACGCAAGACGCGCTTGTTTACCCCCGGCCCGACGCCGCTGTTGCCGGCAGCTCAGTTTGCCATGGCGGCGGCTGACATTCACCACCGCACGCCGGAGTTTCGCGCGATTTTCAGTAAGGTGCTGGGGCAGCTAAAGATTTTTGTGGGAACGCAAAATGAAGTGCTGTTGCTGTCGAGTTCGGGGACGGGAGCGATGGAGGCTTCGGTCTCGAATCTGACGTCGGCAGGCGACCGGGTGCTGGTGCTGACCGCGGGCAAGTTTGGCGAGCGCTGGGTGGAGCTGGCCAAGTCTTTCGGCTGCGTGGTGGACGTAGTGGAGAAGCCCTATGGGCAAACATTCGAGATTGCCGAGATTAAGGCGGCGCTCAGGCCGGAGCACAAGGCCGTGTATATGCAGGCCTCGGAGACTTCGACCGGCACGAGCCACGATGTGGAAGCGGTGGCTGGGCTGGTGAAGGGAACGGAGACGCTGCTGGTTGTGGACGGCATCACCGGGCTGGGGACGCAGACGTTCGATGTGGATGGCTGGGGGATTGACGTGCTGATCGGCGGCTCGCAGAAGGCGGTGATGATTCCGCCGGGGCTGGCCTATTTGAGCGTGAGCGAGAAGGCGTGGAAGGCGATGGAGGCAGCGAAGAATCCAAGATTTTATTTTGATCTGCGCAAAGAGCGAAAGAACCAGGTCAAGGGCGAGACGGCGTACACGCCGGCGGTGGCGCTGGTTGCCGGACTGGGCGCGGCGCTGGATTATATTGCCGGGCAGGCGGGCGGCGATCTGGAAAAGGGGCGCATCGCGCTGATCGACAACGCGCAGGTGAATGCGGCGGCTACGCGGGCTGGCCTCGTCGCGTTGGGCTTCACGCTCTTTGCGCCGGCGTCGCCATCAGCCGCGGCGACGGCGGTGCTGGTGCCGGAGGGGATGGATTCGGGCGTGGTGGTGAAGGCGCTGAAGGCGAAGTTCAGCTTGGTGACGGCCAACGGACAAGGCTCGATGCAGGGCAAGATCTTCCGCGTGGCGCATCTGGGATTCTTCGACTATCTGGATACGGTGGCATTTCTGGGCGCGATGGAACACATTGCGAAAGATGTGCTGGGGCTGCCGGTGAAGTATGGGCAGGGCGTGGCGGCGGCGCAGGAAGTGTATGCGAAGGCAGTGAACAAGTGAGGAAGTGAATAAGTGAAAAAGTGAAGAATCCTCGCAGGCGATTCTCTACTGATTCACGCCGTCACTGTCTTGGTTCACTCTTTCACTTCTTCACTCGTTCACTTCTTCACCGTGTTGCGAAAGGCATTCATGGCTGAACTAAGCTTTGGTGAGAAGCTGCTGATCGCGCGGAAGCAGCTGGATCTTTACCAGTATGAGATGGCGGAGCAGCTGGGGGTGCACGCCAACTCGCTGACCAAGTATGAGCGGGGCGAGGGTAAGCCGCACGCGGCAGTGGTGCGGATCTTCGAGATGCTGTGCGCGCAGCACGGCATTCGCTTTGACGAGTATGAGGCCGCACGCGAAGGACAGGGTGGCAAGATGAAGATCGTTCTGGCGGAGAAAGTCTCGGCGGCGACGCTAGGTGTGTTCGCGGCTGAGCCGGGGTGGGAGGTTCTGACGCACGATCAATTGCCGGAGGGGTTGGCGACCGCGCTGGCTGATGCCGATGCGCTGGTGGTGCGCTCTGCGGTGCAGGTGGACGATGCGCTGATGGAGCATGCGCCGAAGCTGCGAGTGATTGGCCGGGCAGGAGTGGGCGTGGACAATATCGACGCAGACGCAGCGACTCGGCGAGGCATTGTGGTGATGAATACGCCGGGCGCAAATGCGGTGGCGGTGGCCGAATTGACTATCGGCCTGATGCTGGGGCTGGCGCGCAAGGTGCCCGCGGCGAATGCGACCATGCATGCCGGAAAGTGGGAGAAGAAGAGCTTGCAAGGAGCGGAGCTGCGCGGCAAGACGCTGGGTATTCTGGGGCTGGGACGGATTGGGCTGGAGGTTGCGAAACGGGCCAAGGGCTTTGGCCTGGAGATCATCGGCAGCGATCCGTTTGTCTCGGCCGCCGTGGCGAGAGAAAACGGCATCCGTCTGGTGACGCTGGAGGAGCTGATCGCCGGCTCAGATTATATTACGCTGCATGTGGGGCTGACGCCGCAGACAACGGGGGTGATCAACGCAAAAACGATCGCCGCGATGAAGAAGGGCGTGCGGATTATCAACTGCGCGCGCGGGGAGCTGATTGACGACTCGGCTCTGGTGGCCGCGCTGAAGAGCGGGCAGGTGGCGGGCGCGGCGCTGGACGTTTTTACGGAAGAGCCGCCGAAGAACTCGCCGTATGCGGAGTTGGAGAACGTGATTCTGACGCCGCACATTGCCGGCTCTACGGCCGAGGCGCAGGAGGCGGTGGGGATTCAGATTGCGCGGCAGGTGCGCGATTATCTCAAGCTGGGCGTGGCGCAGAATGCGGTGAACATGCCCTCGCTGAGTCACGAAGAGTACGTGGCGCTGGCGCCTTATATTGACCTGGCCGGGCGGCTGGGCAGCTTCCTGGCGCAGGCGGGCAAGGGCGGCATGGAAACAATTGATCTGTCCTACGGCGGCACGCTGACCGAAGCCAAGACGGAGTTGGTGCGCAACGCAGCCATCGCCGGGCTGCTGGAGGGCTCAGAAAACGTGAACCGCATCAACGCGGCGGCAGTGGCTGAAGAGCGCGGCATTCGCGTGCATGAGGAGAGGCAGGAGAGCCATCGAGGCGGCGCGGCTACGGTGCTGACCATCGAGCTGCATACCGGCACGGGATCAAGCCGCGCCAGCGCAACTGTGATTCACGGTGAGCAGCCACGGCTTCTGGAGTTTGACGGCATCGACATCGAGACGCCGCTCGAAGGGAATTTGCTGGTCTGCCGCAACCTGGATGTGAAAGGTGTGATCGGGCGAATCGGCACCATTTTGGCCGAGCAGGGCGTGAATATCGCCAACTTTGCGCTGGGCCGCGAGCGGTCTGGACCGAAGCCGGTGAAAGCGCTTTCTGTGGTGCAGGTGGACGCGCCGGTCTCCGATGCGGTGCTGGAGGCGCTGATGAGCATCGAGGCGCTGCTGGAGGCGCGATTGGTGAAGCTGCCGGAGGCAGGGTTCTAGCGAGTACGCCGCTGTCGCAACGCAATAGGATCAACGAAGAGGCCACCCCAAGCCGGCAATGGCCTCTTTGTTTCGAGCAACGCGTTGTTAGCCGAACATGCTGGATTGGCCCAGCCAGCTGCGCAGGTAGGCAATCTGGCCGAGATGGTAGGTCTCATGCCAGGCCAGTACGCCGATGAAGCCGCTGAGCTTTCCGTCCGGGCTGGGTGGTCCGGGAGGTGCGGGAGCGGTCAGTGCCTCGGGAGTGAGATTGCTCAAGGCTGCGTCCAGCGCGGTGGCAGAGTCGCGCCATAAGGTTAGCAGTGCCTCAGAGGATGGGTAGCTATAGCTCCCGTCGAGCTTGGTCGAGCGAGCGAAGACCTCGATACCGGGGCAGGACCACTTGCCACCGACGCGGTTAATGAGCGCATGGCGGGCCCAAATTACATGGCCAACGATCCAGGTGATGTGATTCGAATGGTCGCTGGGACGGCCAAGCCATTGCTCGGGTGTGAGGTCAGTGACGGCCTTCTGTAGAGAGCCAGTGTTGAGAGAAAACTCGCTGGCGGCGCCGGCGATGGCGGCAGGAACGGGCATGAAGGAATCTCCAAGGGGATTGAGCGTTCAAAATACGTTTAGACAGGAATACACGATGGGACAGGAAGAGGTCAAACGGAGAACACCTGAGTGCATCGGTTAGCTTCTAGCTTCTTGCTGGTTTCAGGTGGGTGGAGATTGAACTTTCTCAGGTCCCAGAATCGACACCAGGGGCACCCGGCTCACTTTGTCGGATCGGTGACGCGGCCCATGAAGAGGATGCCGCCTGAGCGATTATCGCGGATCAGGAAGATGAAGGGATGGTCGGCGCGGAAGACCGGTGGTGGCGGAAGCTGAAATCTCGGCGGCACCGCCGTGGGTCCTCGCATAACTACTGCCGTCGCTGCTGCTGCTTCGGTTCCCTTCTCATTGACATCGATAAAAGCCTTATGGATGACCGCGGAAATAAACAATTCGTGGTTGCCGGTCATTCCTGAAAAATCGGCTTTATCCGCATCAAACGCCCGCGGCATCCCCATTGCGCCAAGCGTGTCTTGCAGCTTGAATTGCCGCGTCATCTGAAACTTGGGCAGCGTCAGGATCACTTCGGGAACCCACTTCAACTGATCAAGCCATTGCTTCATGTGGGAGGCTGTCAGCGACTCTTCCAAAGCAGGCAGACCGCCGATTTCCCTGGGCAGAAAGACGATCATGGACAAATCCCCGCTCTCGTACGGGATTTCCAAGGCCTGAAATGTTCCGCCGTCGAAATAGTCGAAACCTTCCGTGAGGTGCATCAGGGGCGCTTTAACATTCCGCGCCGGGGATAGATGGAAGTCGTCGTCCTTTGTCCACGCTTTCGAGAATGGCGTCCGCCAATCACCCTTGAAGTAGATGGCATTAGTCAGCACCATCTTTGTCAGCGAGTCGAGCACTCCCGGTTGGAGCAGGTCTTTGATCTTGTTGTTGGTTTTCTGCTCGGTCCATTGGTTGATGGTCAACCGCGCTGCTTCTGTTGCGCCTTTGAAATCCACCTGATTAAATCCCGCGCCATAATCGCTTTTGATCAGCTTGAGAAAATCATCGCGAAACACATAATCCTGTTGCGCCCAAAGAGCGTCGGCGACGCGAAGCTGGTATCCGTTATGCGCGGCGTTGAGATTGTTCAGAAGGGCGTCCATCGCCGGATGCAACCGCTCCGGCGGCAGCGTGAAATGCAGCGTTTTCGCCATTTCGGAGGCGGTATCGCCACGCGCCCCGGCATAGGTCATGGCCAGCGCTGTGGAAATGCTTTCTGGAGAGAAGAATAGATTGCCGTCTTGTTTGCTTAACTGGCCGTAGAGTTCAAGTGCGAAGGCATTGTTGCCTTCTACGACCGCCTGTTGATCGGACTTGGCCGATGGGGAAGCCTGTGCCGCACATACAGCCTGCGGTACGACAAGGCAAGCGATAAGCATTGATAGAAGAGGCTTCATTGAGATCACCATCCAGTCAGGCGCGAACGTAACCAGCTATTGGCGAATTCCGGTCGAGCTTACGCGCACTGCCCATCTTCGTATCTTAGGCTTTTCCCCTTACCGTGCCGCGCTAGAGGTGGTCTTTTCATCTGCGCGGCGAAGTACCCTACGCACGGCTGAGGTAGGCGCCCTCGCTGGTGTCAACGCGAATTTTTTCGCCCTCGTTGATGAAGGCGGGCACCTGGACGACGAGGCCGGTCTCGGTTTTGGCGGGCTTGGTGACGCTGGAGGCGGTGGCCGACTTGAGGCCCGGCTCGGTCTCCACGACGGTCAACTCAACCGCTGCGGGAAGATCGACGCCCACGGCCTGGCCGTCATGGTAGCTGACCTTGATCTGCAAATTCGGCGTGAGGTACTCGACGGCGTCGCCCAGCGTGGAACCCTTGAGGACGGTCTGCTCGTAGTCGACCGGGTTCATGAAGTAGTAGTCGTCGCCGTCGTTGTAGAGGAAATCCATGGAAATCGAGTCCACGACGACCTTCTCGATGGCGTCGGCGGAGCGGAAGCGGTGCTCGAACATGGCGCCGGACTTGAGGTTGCGCAGCTTGGCCTGGATGAAAGCGCGCAGGTTGCCGGGGGTACGGTGCTCAACTTTGAAGACCAGGTGCAGTTGGTCGTTGTGCTTGATGATCATGCCGGGACGCAATTGTGTGGCGGGAATCGCCATAAGGGTAAAGCTCCTTGCTGTGTTTGCGGAGGTTCCGCGGGAAAAATTGGCTTAGGCCTGTCTTTATTGTAGCTTAGGGGCGGAAAAGTCATCCCGGAGAAGTCGCAGGCGTGGTATTCTTGCGCCAGTAAATTTTCAACTCTAGACAGGTCGCCAGCATGAAAATCTGTCCCATTTGTGATACGGATTACCCGGATCAGCACAATACATGCCCCACCGACGGGGCGGTTCTAATCGCGTCTCGGGAATTGACTGCGGGCAGCATGGTAATCAACAAATTCAAGATCATCAGAACAATTGGCCATGGGGGGATGGGGATAGTCTACCTGGCCGAGCACATGATGCTGGGCGACCAGGTGGCGCTGAAGTTTCTAGCCTCCGAACTGAGCCACAATCCTGAGTTTTTCAAGCGTTTCCGCAACGAGGCGAAGGCCGCCTTCTCCTTGCACGATCCCAATATCGTCCAGGTGAAGGAACTATACCAGACCGAGGACGGCAGCCCGTTCATCTCGATGGAGTACGTAGACGGGAAAAGCCTGAGGGCGGCGCTGGAAGCGGAGCGCAAAGGGTTCGATATCCGGCGTGCTCTGGATCTGACACACGGCATCGTGAGCGGGCTGGCCGCAGCCCATGCTCAGAAGACGGTTCACCGCGACGTCAAGCCGGAGAATATCGTGCTGGCACAGTCCGCCGACGGCCGGGAGACGCCCAAGGTTCTCGACTTCGGCATCGCAGCCATTGCCAAGAACGCGAGTCAATCGAGCATGTCGCGCGGACGGTTTCTGACGTGGGAATATGCCGCGCCGGAGCAGTGGAGAGGGACGCCCTCCTCCGAGCTGGACGGCCGGACGGATCTTTATGCGATGGGCTGCGTTTTCTATGAGATGCTGACCGGACACACGCCGTTTCACGCTCACGATGAAGAAGGCTGGAGTCGTCAGCACCAGATGGATACGCCCCGCTTGCCTAGTGATTGCCGGGCGGAGCTGGCCAACTGGCCGGGCCTTGATGGGTTGTTGATGCGGATGCTGGCCAAGAACAGCGAAGACCGCCCGCAGGACGCGGAGGTGCTCAGCGAACTCGACGCCATGAAGTCTGGCCCCGTCCAGAGACGGTCGGAGAAGACTCCCGAATACGAGCACGCGCCGACAGTCTTCGAGGAGAACTGGGGGCGTCAGGAACAGTATGTGGGTACGGTTACGCATCCGGGTACGCGGCCTGTTACGCGGCCGGGACCGTTGCCGGTACCGCAAGAGCCGAAGCAAGGGCCTGTCGAGACGCCCGGGGCGGGGAAAGTTCCCGTTTGGATTTGGGGAGTTTTGGCGGCTGTGGTGGTTGTGGCGTTGGCTGCGGGATTCGCCGCTGTACATTTCTTTACGCCCAAGCCGCAACCCCAGCAAACGCAAGCGACGGCAAATCAGCCCGTCGTTATCCCACCGATTCAGTCGGGCTCGAATACCGGCACAACCGTTACGCCGCCGGGCCAGAATTCCAATCCATACTATTCGGCTACTACACCTTCACAAAAACCATCGCCTGGGCCACCGGCATCCGGGGCGAATGTCAAGCCGTCGAACAATCAGCCTGCGAATTCCCAGACTACAAATCCTGCACAGGCGAACAATACCAAGTCATCAATTGTCCTGCCGAATGTTGTCCTGCCGAAGCAGGTAGTTCTGCCGCAGTTTGTAAAACCGCAAGCTCCGCAGCAGAGCAATGCCGATATCACGCAGCAGGCTCTTTCGCTCTACAATCAGAAGCGCTTCTCTGAGGCCAGTCCTCTCTTGGACAAGGCCTGCACGGGTGGCAGCGGGGAGGCATGCAAGGACCTGGGCAACCTGTACCGCGATGGAGGTGGTGTGCCAAAGGACGGTTCGCGCGCGGCGACTTTCTATTCCAAGGCCTGCGATGCGAACTATGGCTTGGGTTGTACCAATCTCGGCGTGATGTATGCGAACGGCAATGGCGTACTCAAGGACGATTCCCGCGCAGCGACTTTTTATTCCAAGGCATGTAATGCGAACGATGCCCTGGGTTGCGCCAATCTCGGCAGCATGTATTGGAACGGCCGCAGCGTCCCCCAGGACGATACCCGGGCCGCAGCTCTATATTCACGTGCCTGCGACTCTGGGAATGGAGTTGGGTGCAGCAATCTGGGGCTCTGCTACGGGACCGGCCGCGGCGTGGGAAAGGATCTGGCCAGAGCCAAGCAGTATTACACCAAGGGCTGCGGCCTGGGGAACCAGTGGGGTTGCGACCGGCTGAAAGAGTTGAAGTAGAGCGCAAAATGCGATGATTTCACGATTTTGCAACCGGAGAGGTGGTTCCTTCCAGGGCAACCGGGGACGTGGTATTCTTTCGCCAGCATCTCTTCGACATGAGAGTGAACGCCAGCGATGAAGACCTGTCCCGTGTGTGACACGGATTATCCGGACCAGCACACTAACTGTCCCACGGATGGCGCGGTGCTGATTGTTTCGCACGAACTGGCAGAGGGTTCTCTTGTCCGCGGCAAGTATCGTATCCTCCGCAAGCTGGGCCAGGGCGGAATGGGAGTAGTCTACCTGGCCGAAGATATCCTGCTGGGCGTGCGGGTGGCGCTGAAGTTTCTGGCCAGCGAGTTGTGCAAGGATCCTAAGTTCATCAAGAGATTTCGTAACGAGGCGCGCGCCGCCTACCAGTTGCGCCATCCCAACATCGTGGAAGTGACCGCCCTGGACCAGAGCGAGGACGGCAGCCTGTTTATTGCCATGGAGTACGTGGACGGACCGAGCCTGCGGTCATATCACGGCGATCCGGAGTTTGCGGAGTTCCCGCATCCGGTGGAGCGAGCGCTGGCGGTTGCGCGCGATATCGCCTCCGGGCTGGCCGCAGCCCATGCGCAGGGGACGGTGCATCGCGACATCAAGCCTGAAAATATTCTTCTGGTCCGCACCGCCGACGGCCGTGAACGCGCCAAGATTCTAGACTTCGGCATCGCGGCCATCACCGAAAGCGTGACCAAGCTAAGCATGACGCACGGAATTCTGCTGACGCCGGAGTACGCCGCGCCGGAGCAGTGGCTGGAGATGCCCGCCGCGGAGATGGACGGCCGGACCGATGGCTACGCTCTGGGCTGCGTGCTCTACGAGATGCTGACCCGCCGCACACCGTTCCACGCGCACAACACGGCGGGCTGGATGAAACAGCACCTGGAGGAGGCGCCCAAGCCGCCCAGCCAGTTGCGGGGAGATTTGACCGATTGGGTTGGATTGGACGAACTTGTGTTGCGGCTTCTGGCCAAGAACCGCGACGACCGCCCCCGGGACGCTGAACTGCTCAGACTACTCGACGCGGTACATTATGAGTCCCGCGAGCAGCGGCAGAGGACGGTAGACGAAGAGGCTGGGAAGCGGCGGGAGACGGTGGTCGATGAGGCCAAACTCAAGTCGGAGACGATTGTGGAAACGCCTCAGCCGGGACCGTTTCCGGAACAGACCAGAGACTATACGGAGCCGGTTTCGGAACAGACCCACGATCTGGAAGAAGAGCAGACTCCCGAGCCTGCGGAGGAGGAGAGCTTCCCGCCAATCTTTGAGGACTTGGGACACTACAAGATGTAGCTCAAAGGGAACTGGAGGATTCGCAATGACAGGATGGAACAGGCGTGAATGGTTGTCGAAGTTCGGGATGGGAGCTGCGGCTCTCGTTCTGGCTCCAGGGTGGTTGGCCTCGCGACTATTTGCCGAAGAGCCGCATATCGTCATCTCTCCGCTGAACAAAATTACGGATGAGGACGAGATCGCGCTGGGGAGGCGGTTTGCGGCGGAGTTCGAAAAAGAGGAGGCGGTGATCAGCAACGTGCTGACCGACGGCTACCTGGGCAAGATAGTGGCCACGCTGGCGGCGCAGAGCCAGCGGCCCAACCTTCCCTACTCGATCAAGCTGGTGAACTCGCACGTTCCCAATGCGCTTTCGCTGCCCGGTGGGTTTCTCTATGTGAATCGCGGGCTGATCGAGCTGATTGCGAGCGAGGACGAGCTTGCAGCCGCGCTCTCCCACGAGATCGGGCACGTGGTGGCGCGGCACGTGGTGAACAAGTTGCTGCTCGCCTTCGCGGCACATTCCGTGCTTAAGCCGGTGATGGACAACTTGAATGAAAAGAACGGCGTGATTGAACAGCTCATTCTCAAACTGGGCGGAGCGGCGTCCATGCTGGCCATGTTGCACTTCAGCCGCCGGGACGAGGAAGAGGCCGACCTGCTGGGCTTCTACAATATGTTGCGCGCCGGCTGGGATCCGAACGGGTTCCTCAAGCTGTTTGCGTGTCTGGATGCGCTGGAGAAGTCACAGGCTGGGACGCCAATTCCATTCCTGTCAGACCATCCGCCGACGCCGGAGCGTGAGGAAGCTATCCGGCACGAATTGACGCTGGTTAGTGTTCCGGCTGGCGCGGCCACGGATTCGGTGAAGTTCCAGGTATTCAAATCGGCGATGGGACTTTTACCCGAGCCGCCCAAGAAGGCGGAAAACACTCAGCAGCAAAACCCGGGATAAGAACAAGCCGGCAAAAAGGAGAATAATGATGCGCAAGCTATTTGCATGGGTCGCCGTTTTGCTGTTGGGGAGCGGCTTGGCGGGATCAGGCTGGGCCCAGGACACGGCTCTCTATGGAGCCCACGGAATCAGCCCACAGTCGGTCCGTCAGGGTCAGCTGGGCAGTTGCTACTTTCATGCGACGATTGCAGCGCTGGCCAAAACTGCGCCCGGAACTCTGCGTAACGCCATTCGCCAGAGTTCTAACGGAGGCTATAAGGTTCACTTCTTCAGCGGACCAGATGAGGCCGTGTACCAGAGCGACGTGGACTATGGGCGGGCGCAACGCTATGACCGCTCGGATGGCACATGGGTCGCGGTGCTGATGCGAGCCTATGCGCAGCGCACCCTGCGGCAAAGCCTGGTTCAGGCCATTCAGAAGTCAGATGTGATTCCGGCATTTATCCAGCCTATGGCTATTTCCTGGCTGGATGGGTCGGACACACTGCTGGTGGCTTATGACCGGGCTGTTCGTTCGGTGGTGAGCCAGGATGGATCGATGGACCAGTATGCGCTCAAGAAAAGTCTGGCTACGGAACTTCACACAGAGGGCATTCCCACGGCCGAGGCGCAGTCGCTGGTGGGATTTCTGGACGAAAAAGGATTTTTCTCCACGCTGGCACAGACTGTGCAGGAAAATGGCGAGGTCTTCGGAGCTTACAAGGGCCTGGGCCAGGGAGGAATTCCGGTGCGGGTGATGGAGGCGTTTCTAGGCCAGGGCAAAGTCAGTGCAGGTCTGACAAATGACAGCCAGCAAGCGATGGCACAATTGCGACGGTTCCGCGCGGGCGGGGTGGCAATGGTGGCTGGAACGAAACCGATGGCGCCCAACACGCAGATCGCCAGTGCGAATTGGTGGGTTCCATCCCACTGTTACACAGTGATGGGTTACGACGAATCCGCGCAGACAGTAACCCTGCGCAATCCCTGGGCGTCACACCCCGGTCCAGATGGGATTTTCACGCTTCCGGTATCGGTCTTCCTCGATGGCTATGAGTCCTACACCTACACCCAATAGAGCGAAGCCAGAGTTAACGTGACCTGGCCGGCGCCCCATTCATTCGCCAGAAATAATGCGAACGGATGGGGCGTCCGGATTTCAAATGCCGTGAAGATGCCTATTGCTTCATCTCCGCCATCTTGCCGGCGATGTACTTGTCCAGCATGGCGGGAATCGCAGTGTTCATGCGCTCAACCATGCGGTCCTCTTCGCGCTTGGTCTGGGCATCCATGGTTTTAACCATGCGGTCCTGGGCTTCTGCGATCTTTGCATCCATGCCGTCCATGCGCTGTTCAAACACGCCTAGCCTGGCATCGAGCGCTGGCGTGAACTGGGCAACAGCGTTCTGCGCTTGCGCGTGCAACTGCTGCACCTCGTCCCTGGTTTGAGAAAGCTCCCAGCTCTGCCAGACGTTACACCCCAGCAGGACGAGTAGAATCACCAGATTTACCACCAAAATGCTTTGAATAGTTTTCATCTTGCTCTCCATGGCGCGCAGGTCCTCACTGTCATCCGCGCTTGACGTCGATTGCTGCACAGTAGCACGGGGAGCGGCGGAAACCCCGTGCATGACTTCGGTTGTGTAGCCTTGTCTTCCCGCAGCCGCTGGCGCTACGGGCGGAGCTGAAGAATAGGTCACCGTTGTCGCGCCGGTAATGATGCGGGTGGGTTCATGCAGAGCGCGCGTGGGTTCATGCAGAGCGCGCGTGGGCTCATGTTGCGCGGGCGGCGCATAGGCCTCCTGCTCCAACAGGCGAATGCGGAGCTCCGGCCCTCCGGCGCCCAAACGTAGAATATCTCCGGAACGAATCGCGGCGCCGGCGGCGGCTGGATGGCCATTCACGAAGGTTTCCCCGCCCAAAGGAGCTCCCCTGGCCAGGCTGACCACGCCGTTGACCACCTCAAGTGTCACATGCACACCGGCCACCGCGGGATATTTTCCGGGCGGCAAGCTGACTTCACAATTCGGGTCCTGCCCGATGCGGATGCGTGAATCACTCAAGACTCGCTTGCCTGACTCACCCATAACAACGATCTCAATGTCCATAACTTACCCCAAGGCTCCCAGTCTCTGTAGCGTCAGCCGTTAGCGCAGGCCAGGAAGCGCCCTCATTGAAAGGCACGCCAAACCGGCGTCGCGACTGCTATGAATCTCGCCAAACGGAGCGCAATCCACGCAAGCAGAGTACCACCGCGCATGTTGATCTGAAAATTTTCTTTTGAGGCTACTACTTCATCGGCGGGGTAACTCCGTCATGAACCTTACGCCTGGTTGCAGCGGTTGCAGCAAGCGCGGAACTTTGGCTTTACGCTAGAGGCACATGCGGGTATGATAGGAGCGAGGTTGGTTTGCGAGCCTACTACGCGGATGCGCGCACTGCTGGCAGCGACGGAAAGATGATCGTGCTGATCAACTTGAAGTTGTTTGCATGTTATTGATTACAAATAGGATGCGGGAGTAGTTCAGTGGCAGAACGTCAGCTTCCCAAGCTGAATGTCGCCGGTTCGATCCCGGTCTCCCGCTCCATAATCAACAGCTTGATTCCTGCAGTTGCAAGCCGCGCTCGTCTCTGATCCAAAATCATCCAATCAATTTTTCCGGCCTCTATACGGAGCGACGCTCGTCGTAAGCCTGCAACAGAATCTCTGCGGGATGGATGGCCTTGAAAGTAGTTCCGTGTTCTATCTGCATCTGGCAGGTGGCGCACTCCGTGGCGACCAGCTGCGGTTGCACGGCGTTAATGCTCGCGAATAACTCCTTGCCGATATCCATGGAGACCGTGTACTTCTCCTGCTTGAAGCCATAGGTGCCGGACATGCCGCAACACCCGGCATTCATATCCTCGAGGTCGACACCGGGAATCATGCGCAACAAGTGATACCACGGGCGTCCGATGCCCTGTGACCTCTGGTGGCAAGGCGCGTGGTAAGCCAGCCTCAGGTTCGTGGGCTTGAAGTTGATGTTGAGCTTTCCCGTATCCGACTGCGCCATCAGTAACTCAGCAAGGTCGTACGTACGGCTTGCGATCCTTTGCGCAGCGCCGGCATACTCCTTGTCGTCTTCGAGGACTCCGCCGAAGCCCGTCTTGAGCATATGTCCGCAACTAGAACAGGCAGTTACGATGCGCAGTCCTGAATCTACTTGCTGGGCCAGTGCCTTGACGTTGGCTCGCGCTACCGCACGCGCCTCCGCCGCAGAACCGTTGGTCATGGCAGGAACTCCGCAGCACTCTGTTGTGGCAACTTCCGCGGCCAGGCCGTTCCGCTCAAGAAGATCAATCACTACTCTGCCCAGATCGGGCCGGTTGTAGCGGATGAAGCAGCCTGGAAAGAAGACCACCCGCTGCGACTCTTTGCCGGCAATCGCGGGAGAGCGCAAATTCGGCCGTGTGTAGCTGGGGAATTTTCGTTGCGGCGTGATCTGCATGAGCTTTGACATGAGAAAACGCGCCGGCTTGATGGAGAGAGCATAGTTGGAGAGCGCGGGCAGAATAGTCGTCAGCCTGCCCAACAGGCCAGGACGCGCAAACCACCAGTCGCGCAGGCCGCGGATGAACGGCTTGCGGTGCACCGCCTTGGCGCGCGCAATCATCTCGGAGACGTTCACCTGATGGGGACACGCGAGATCGCAACGATGACATCCCAGGCAGTATTCCAACCACTCCGTGTCAGTGGAAATGCCTTCGCGGCGCAAGCGTTCCAGCTCCGGCCCCAGGCGCTTGGGACCTGGATACCGGGTATGAACTGCCAGCACCGGGCACACGGTATTGCACAAGGAACACTTCAGGCAGTTATCAATCGCAAGGTCATCAAGCCGCATGGTTTCCTCTTGTGGACGCTGCGAGATTCCCCGCGCGGTAGCCTGTGAGAATGTGCAGGACGTTGCCGTGATTGCCTTCGCCAAAGTTTGGAAGCGACCCGGCCGTGAAAATGTTGCGCGCCATCACAGAGCCTGTAGAAGTGAGCGGCCTCATCTGCTGATCGCGGCCTGCATATTCACCACCCAGAGGACTGGCAGAGCGCCGGCCGGTTGCCAGCACCACGCTCTGGCAGTGCAGATTCAACGGGTGGCCCGGACTGGCAACCCGCATCCCGGTGCATAAGCCATCGTGTATTTCCACTTGCTCGACGGGGAATCCGCGATAGAGCTCCACGCCAATCTTGTGAAGATAATTCTCCAGACGATGGTAGATGCGCAAGCCTGGAATGGATGGAGGCAGCGTGAGAATCTCTCCCACCGGGCAACCAAGCTCGCGCTCGAATTCAGCAATTTGCTCATCGGACGATTCCAGCCCCAGGATGCCGGGCACCAGAATGCGCTCGAAGCCGGAAGTCGCCGTCCGCAAGGCGTCGCGAAGTTCCGCGCGAAAGGCCGGATCGCGATCGAAGCACTGTGCGATGCGCAAGGTGGTCACGGGAACTCCCATATCGCGCGTGAGAGAGATTTGCCGCGCCGCATAAGTGCAGCCGGAACTAATCAAGCGCGCCTGCTCAGTGAGTCGTTCAGTCATGAAGTTTTCATCGAAGCAGGACAGTCCGCGAACGCCAACTATCGCGGTGGAGATTCCCTCGCAAAACGCAGCATTCCACAGCGTGAGGGGCGCAAGCGCCACGCTCTCTAAGTTGCCAAGAACCGACGGAAGAGAACGCGTGATGGAGATATCTCCCGCGTATGGGCAGCCCGCAAGGCGCGCCAGTTCGCAAAAAAACGCGATTGCCTCTCTCTGTTCAGGCGCAGCGGCTGCCCGCAGAATTTCCTGTGCTTTCAACCATCCGGACCCGGTGACAAACGAACCCGGCCCGGTGGCAACCAGCGCGACTTTCAGTTTGCGATGAGCAGCCGCGCCAGCCGCGGTAAGACCGGAGAGTCCCGCGCCCACAACAATAACGTTGTAGCAATTAGTTCCCATCTTGCCTACCCAAATCCGTGCAGATCGGTCGATCCGCGCCGTAGAGATCGTGGTTGAGGTCCAGTTGCTCGACCTGCTTGCCCTGGTGAATGAAGGATTGACCCTTGGAGCGCTCGTGAAGATAGGCGGAGAATTCGGTGGCTGCTTCCGATGCAGTCCAGCGATGAGTCTGATAGCCGGCAAGCATGGCTTTGTAACCGCAGAAGGTTCCCTGGCAAGGCCCGAAGCCTAGACGCGTTCGCCGGCCAATGTCGCCGATGGTGTGCGTCGGGACGGGAACGGAGTCGCCAAGGACATATTCCAATTCGCCGCGAGTTACTAACTCACATTCGCAGACTAACTCGGCCAACTCGGGCCGCGCTTCAATCTGCTGGATAACTCGAACCGTTTCTGGACCCAGCCGTAGCTCCATCTTTTCCGCCACCGGATGTGGCAGCAAATGAAGGATGCGATGGTGCGTCTTGCGGTCGACGGAGGGCCGCAACAACGTCTTGTCCGTTGTGCATTCCGCATCTACTCCGAGCTTCTTCGCTACGCAGTCGCACACCGCGGCGGCCATCAGGCGATAAGTAGTGAGTTTGCCGCCGACAATAGAAATAAAGCCATCCACTCCGTCCCGTATCTCATGATCGAGCAGCGCAAAGCCGCGGCTGATCTCGCGGCCTTTAGCGACATCTGCCGTCTTTGGCGCATACAGCGGCCGAACTCCGCAAAAGACGCGCAGAATACGCGCGTCGGCCAATCCGTGAATCATCTCGTCTCCCAGCCGCAGCAGATGATCGATCTCCTCGGGCGAAGCGGACAATCCATCCGGGCCTGGCACGCGAATCGAAGATGTGCCCAGGATGCACACCGGGCCAGCGGGCACCAGGATGTCGGCATCGCTGGATTTGCGGCAGCGGTTGATCACGTGATTATTCAGCCGGTGATTGAGCATCAGAAGCGTTCCCTTGTCGCAGCGAATGGGCACTTCAACGCCGGCCATGGCGGCAATGCTCTGCGCCCAGCCTCCAGCGGCGTTGATCACCATCTCGCAGGAAATCTCGTGTTCCTCGCCGCTCAGCGTGTTGCGAAAGCGAACACCGCGTACGCGCCCATTAGAGGAGTGAATGGAAGTTACTTCGCTGTAAGTGTGGAAGTGCCCGCCGCGCGCAACAGCAGCCTCAAGATTTGCGAGCACCAGGCGAAAAACATCGACGTGCGCATCGGGGCACGTGAATGCGCCAAGAATGTTCGTTGCCAGGTTCGGCTCCAGCTCATGCGCCTCATCCGCGCTCATTTGACTGCTGCGAATGCCGGCCGCCTCGGCGGCGCGCCACCACTGATCGAAGAATGCCGGGTCATCCTGTGCACACTGGACAAAGAGACCGCCAACATCATCCACGCAATGAGGAGCAACGGCCTTGATGATGCGGCTCTCGGCGACACACTCGCGCGCAGTATCTGGATCCTTGACAGCATAACGGCCGCCGGAATGCAGCAGGCCGTGGCAACGCCCGGTGGCGCCATGGGCTATGTCTCCCTGCTCCAGCAGCGTGGCGGAGATGCCGCGCAAGCTCAGGTCCCACAGGATGCCGGCCCCTGTAGCTCCTCCACCGATAATGACCACCTGCGCCGGTTCCATGCCTGGCCTCTCAAGTTAACCGCGAACACACTACATCGCAAAAGCCGCTGTCGAGCGAACATATCTTAGCGCCGCAGGCACGGATGCTTGTACGCCATCTACGATGGATGTGAGGAAGAAAACAGGAGTGTGGTCAGCTATGAAGCAATGAGACACGTACCTGGATATCTGGATGCGCAACAAGAAGGAAGGAGTCTGAACCTTGAGGGAGATTCTTATAGATGAGCGCAAGGATCGGACTGCAGCCATTCTGAACGCAAAAACCAGTTGCCTATGCAGCACTTGGTCCTGACTTCTTCAGCAGCATCCAATTACCCTCTCGTGCTGTCTCAGGCACTCTTCACGAAACGGCGTGGACTAACTAACACCTCAGTATCTATCAATTCACTGAGCGATGTCAAGCTGTCACGCGGCACTTACCTGACACTTATTTAGAGCCAATGGCATAACCAGGCCACCATTCAGCCAAGCAGGCAATGGCTTCCCGTTATGACACTTTGCCTTGATTCTGTTGCCGGGCAACGCCTATAATGATATATCTAGAAGCAATCACTGATCAAAGCGACGCTCAAGGGTGAGTACGCGCGCAAGATTTAATAATTCACTGTCCCGTTGACTTGAAGGAGATCGGAAGAACATCATGCAGGCACCGCTTACACCGCTACGGATGTTTTTCCGCGAAACTCCCATCATTCCCTCCGTGCGCCATGTTGAACATCTGGATCAAGCAATAGCCGCGCACGGCAAGATCGTCTATCTGCTCACCGGCGATCTGGAAAACTGCGAGGATATGATCCGGAAGATTCTAGCCTCGGACAAGCTCCCTATTGTCAATCTTGATCTGCTCAACGGCTTCTCGCGCGATAAATATGCTGTGAACTATCTGAAACATTGTGGCGCCCGCGGAATCATTTCCACGCACTTAGACCCATTGCGTCATGCGCATAGCATCGATCTCTATGCGATCCAGCGAACCTTTCTTCTGGATAGCGGCGCCAAGAACACCATCACCAACCAATTGAAGAATTCGCCCGTGGATGCGCTTGAAGTGCTGCCTGCCCCAGTTGCTCCCAAGCTGCTGGAGAGCGTGCGCGCTATCTCGATGGATATTCCGGTGGTGGGTGGCGGGCTGATCTACACCCTGAAGGAGGCCGAAGATCTCTTGTTGCAGGGTCTTGATGCGGTCTCTATCAGCAACCCGCAGATGTGGATCAGTTAGCAATCAGACCCATAATAGGTGCCCGATCGCTAACATCCAAATTAATAACCAGGTTAAGTTGGCGCATACTCCAGAAGATATCAAGCACCTGGCTTATTCCCTGTAGAGCGTCGAGACAGCCCGGGCGGCTCAATCTCCTCAGCTCTGCGTGGTGAGAGCTTCCACATCCACGATAGCAGCACAATCCCCATGAAAGCCGATGCCATGATTGCATATAGCGCGGCATTCCAGTTATACCGAACAACTAGTATGCCAATGCCTTTACTCTCAGTTACACGCCCCAGATAGCCAAACAGTCCGATAAATCCGGCCGCCGTGCCCACCGCCTTTTTTGATGTGTAATCCAGCGCGCTAACTACCAATAACAGGATCGCCGGATAAACAAAGAAACCTATAACTCCAAATAACACCAGATCTATCCATAACTTATTGTCGGGGCTATATATGATGCCGAGATAGGCAAGGAAAACAGGAACCATGCAGAACGCGCCGATCATGCCGCGGCGTCCTCCCACCTTATCAGACAACCACCCCATCAGAATGGTGCTGAAGACGGCTGAAAACTCCAGCGCCGCAGTGCTGGCCCCTCCCTCAACGAGACTAGCGTGCTTTACCTCTTGCAGATAGTATGGTCCCCAGTCGAGCATTCCGTATCGGGCTATGTAGACAAAGAAATTGGCGCAGGCGAAAAGCCATATATAAGGATTCTTCAGGATGTAATTGACCAGCAAGTCGCGCGTGCCCAGTTCCTTCTCGCTGTCTGCTTTTTCTACAGCCGGGTAATCGTTGCGATATTCCTCAATAGGCGGCAGCCCTACTGACTGGGGCGTGTCCCGTAGCCTGACGATAAGATACACAGCGCATAGAATGGCCAGGATGCCGGGCACATAAAATGCCGAGCGCCATCCCAGCATCATGGTGCTTTTTGCGACAATAATGCCGGTCAGCCCCCCTCCAACATTCTGAGCGACGTTCCAGAATGCAAACTTGGTCCCCCTCTCGCGGATGCTGTACCAGTGTCCAAGGGAGCGCCCACAAGGCGCCCATCCCATGCTTTGGAACAAGCCGTTCATTCCCCAAAGAGCCAAGTGAATCGGATAACTGTGCGCAGCCGCAAAAGCAAAATTGCAAAAGGCGGTCAGCAACAATCCCATGGGCATGAAGTAACGCGGGTTGCTGCGGTCCGACCAAGCGCCCATAAAGAATTTTCCGATTCCATAGGTAATGGCCGTGATGGCCAATAGATCGCCTATCTGCCCTTTACTGTAGTGAAGCGACTCTCCGATATCTTTGGTGACAATGGGAAGGTTATTCCTGACTAGGTAGAAGATGGCGTAACCAATAAAGGTTGATTCCATAATCTGCCAGCGCATTTTAGGATAAAGCCGCTTAATCTGTGCGCCAGGCAACCTGTCGATATGCGGGGCGGGCTTAAGAAATGGAAGGTTCCAACTCATGAATTACCTCTGAGTCCGTAACTGTTGCGAGCGAATCATAAAAAAGAATTGTACGGGCGGATATGTTAGTGAGCGGCTCCTGATGGTTCCTGTAGACTCTTTGGCGTAAAATCGCTGCGGAGCAGTCTGGGAGTTTCGGTCAAATAGTAAGTCCGGATAGCTGGATACTTTCCCTGCACTAACAACAGAGTGCGGAAATCGAAGCTTTGCACGTCAGAACGGTCTTCCATGTGATACTCCTGAATGAAGCCGCACAGCGTGTCGACAAAGACCTCCGGGCTCACTGTCCTGTTGGGCGAAAAAGACGAGGGCGGGAGTTTTCCGGATAGCTTTACAACGAACTCAGGCACGCCACGCACAACTGCGGCTACCTTTGCCTCAGAGTAGCCGGGAGGCACAATCTTGGTTTCAAGATTGAAGTGGACACGCTCCGCGGTACGCGCGCGAGTTTCGGCATCCGGAGCTGACTTCCCCGCTCCGCTCCGGTACCAGTGCGCATAAAAGTCGACGAAGCGAAACAACTGCGTAACATTTGTGGGTGCATAGGGGTTGATCATATGCTCCTGCGCCGCAAACGCCACGCTGACCGACGACAGCGCCAGATCGTTCTTCTGGTCCGGGCCGAAATGCAGCTTATCGCAGATGAATGTCCGCTGAGCATTCACCATGGAAATGTCATGAGTATAGACGCGGTTCTCCAGCGTATAGGGGTGACCATCGGCGCGGCGGCAGGATTGAGGATTGAGAAACTGGTCATGCCAAATCAGCGATTGGCGGTCGGTCGTCACTCCGGTATCGGTCTCAATGGAGTTGATGCCATTGTCAAGGCCCGCTTCAAACGCGGGCAGGGTGTTCTCCGGGCGCAATCCACGCCCGCCGCGGTGTCCCTGCGCGTCAAAGCGATCCAGATACGCGAGCTGCGCCGCATCACCGACCGCCTTCTGGCGTGCTTTTTTCAACACGGCAGCCAGAAGATCAGGGCGGTCAGAGATGATTCCATCCACATGCTGATCGAGAAGTGCGCGCATGGCCTCCACGTCGTCAACCGTCCACGGCACTACGGCAAATCCTGCGGCCTGCAGGGTCTTGACATGGACTGATGCCTTGGGCCCTAACAAAGTTTCGTAGGCAGGAGAAAGCGCCGGTACGAATCGGTCGCCGTGCTGTTTGGCGTGGGCAGCGGCTTGTGACATGAGAGTAAGAAAAGGGTCTTTCGTCATAGAAGATTCACTGGCCTTCCGCGCTAAAGAATGCAACCCATACAGCAGAAAACCAACACAGACAAGCGCGATTCCGCATCCGGCGATAAACGCCCTCTTCCAGAAACGCGCGCGCGTTGAGCTGTCAGCAAAACGAGTTTTCTTCAACATGAGGATATCTCCATGAGAGTGACATAAGAGGAATAAAAAAGCACTGAAGCCGTTGCGGGCTGACGCATTCTATTCCACGAAAAGTCGCAAAGGGCATGATGCCCAGTATTATTTCAATCATCAAGAGACAGATCAGTCACAACGAAAACTCTGCAAAATATCGCATTGCGGCCGAAAATCTCTCCTGCGCGCATTTTGGTGCGTGCCTGCGTGCTCTGAATCGTTGTACATGCAAGTGGTTGCTGAACAGCCCAAGCCGCCCTGGTAGCGCATGACCCGGATAAAAGTATGCCGGCCACTCGATGTGGCCGGCATACAGGAGTGGAGCGGGTTAATAGATGATCTTCAAACCGAACTGAACGATGCGCGGTTCAAAGGTACCGGTGATGGTGCCGCCGCTGCCACCGGTCACAGGCTGGGGACCGAAATTCGTTGTAGAGCCCGTAGTGCCGGTTGCAGTGCTGCCACCAGAGCCGCCGGGCAGATAGAGGTTGGTATGGTTGAAGATGTTGTACAACTCCGAGCGGAACTCGATCTTGATTTTGTCGTTCATCGCGCTGAACTTCTTGTTGAAGTCCAGATCCGTCTCGTAGTAAGGCATCGTGCGCCCGAAGTTCTTGGGCAAACTGCCAAACGGGCTCGACAGAGTGTAGGTGGTGGAGTTGGTATAGCTGGAGTAGGTTGCAGGCAATGTTAACGACGCCAGGTTGACATATTGAATGTAGCCGCTGGAGTTCCGCACCTTCCCCTGAGTATAGTGGGCTCCGGATAGGAGGTTGGGGCGATAGATGTTCTGTCCGCGCCAGCTCTGAGAGAGCTGTGGCGATACCTGGTTGGTTGCAGACGGGGTTGTGGTCAAGTTGAAGGGCGTGCCACCCTGAACGGTGTTGACGCCGCCAATCTCCCATCCGCCGAGGAAGATATTCTGCATCATGCCGCTGTTGGCTCCGAAATGTTTTCCCTTACCATACGGCAGCTCGTAGACGAAGCTGGTGATATTGGCGATTGGCAGGTTGTAATCCGATTGGCCGTAGTCGCCTCTCAGGTTGTTGGCGTCCTGCGGAGCCGGTGTATTGGCCTCGAGGGTTGAGGAGGCATTGTCCTGTGCATGACCCCAGGTAAAGGAGTTCAACAGGGTCAGGCCGCCGACAAAACGCTGCTCGTAACGTGCCTGGAGCGAGTGGTAATGAGACTTGAACCCGTTCAGAGCATCGGTAATATCGCCATTGAGGTAGGTGGGATTGGCGGTCGAATTGTTAAGCAGGTACCCGCCCCAGTTGGGGTAAGGACGTGCCCATGCGGGTTTACCATTAAGGGTAGTCTGCGGCAGGAGAGGATTACCTTGGTTGGCATTGACGAAGCCCTGCAGATGAACGCCATGGTTGCCCACATAGGCCACGTCGAACAGTATGTTCTTGGCCAGTTGCTTCTGCACACTAAGGAAGTAGCTCTCAACGTAGCTGTCCTTGGTGTTTGAGGGGATGTAGTCGATGTTGTCCGTGCCGGCGCTGAAGACAGTCGCCAGACCGGTGGGATATCCAGCCGAAAGTCTCTGGAAGCCGGCTGTGGTTGCGGCCGACGGATTGCTTACGGAAGTAAACAATGCGTGGGGGGCATTGATGGCCAGCATATTACCTGAGCCGGCGCGATAGTAGTGGACATAGCTCATGCCAAATCCGCCGCGAACAGAGACACTCGGCGTGGCCGCATAGGCAAAGCCAAGGCGCGGGGCATAGTCAACCAGATCAGGATTGACCAGGGTCTTGCCGTAGACGCCGTTGCCGGAGTACTTGGAGATGCATGGAGTTGTTCCGCCACATGTTGCGGCAGAGGTTGTGTATCCAGGGTCCAGGGTAAGCATGGTCCCGGTCGTGGGGTTGAAGTTAGAGAGGTCATTGTTGCGCTCCGAGTAAGGCGCGCCGTACTCCCAACGCACTCCCAGGTTCATGGTCAGCTTGGGGCTGACCTTCCAGTCATCCTGTGCGTACACGCTCTGCATATTCTGGTGCAGATGAGAGACCCAATATGTGGACAGCGAGTAGGCGCCGGGTGTTCCGAAGAGGAAGTCGGCCCAGTAATTATCGGCGACGGCGCTGGTGTTGGCGCATCCCGATCCCCCCGATGCCACCGAGGTGCAGGCGCTGTAGCCCTTGTTGAAGGTAAAGGAGCCATAGAGCGGGTTGGAGTCCTCCACTTCCATCCAGATGTACTCGTACTCATAGCCGAACTTCATGGAGTGCTTGCCCTTGACCCAGGTGTAGTTGACCTTGGGGTCCAGGACCGACGGGTTCTGCCATTGCGGGTTGGTGCTTTGGCGTCCAAAGGAGGTAAAGCCGCCGGAGATGGCCATGGAAGGGAGGCCGCCCGTGACGTTGGCAATGGTGGGAAGGCCAGGGATGTCGGTAGGCGAAATGAAGCTGGTGCCGATGGCCTTGGTCCACTTGCCGGCCTTGGTGCCGGAGAGGGCGAAGCGGGCGTCAATGATCTTGTTGGCGCTGATGATATGGTTGTAGCCCATCGCAACCTGCCGATCAAGAATCAGGATTTCGCCGTTAGTCTGGCCGTCAATCGGTTCGGCAAGCGTCGGGAAGTTGACTGCGGTCTCTTTGCGATCGTCGATCTTCAGGAACCAGGAACTCTTCTCGCTCTGCTGGAAATCCAGGCGTAGGTCGCCCTTGTCGGATTTATCGGTAAAGGGTGCATTGATGGGGCAGTCATTGGAGGCTATGCCCGTTGTGGCTGAGCCGGATGTTACCGTGCAGTTTCCGGGAAGAATTGACTTGTAGTAATTAACAATCTTCAAAGCCGTGGGGTCCAAGTCGCTAGCGACGTTAACGGTGTTAGTAGGTACGTTTACGTTGGACCAATTGGTACCCGACCCCGTAATCGGCGTGCCCGCCGGAATGTAGTTAGTCGGATGGAAGGGATCCTGCACGGCTACAGGCAATATGCCGTTCATCTCGTTGAGCGTGGGAACGGTCCCTACGGTCGTGGGTGTGAGCGTCTGGCGGAATCCCTCGTAATCAATGAAGTAGAAGAACTTGTTCTTCATAATCGGCCCGCCAAAGGTGGCGCCAAACTGATTGCGCTTGAAGGCCGGCTTGAAGAACGGATACTGAGCGCCAGTGGTTGCATTAATGGTGATTGGCTTGATATAGCCAAACGCGTTCAGGTCAGTGTTGCGCAGGAACTCGTAGAGGGTAGCGTGGAGTTGATTGCCGCCGGACTTGGTGGCGACGTTGATCAGGGCGCCGGAGGAGCGGCCATACTCGGCGCTGTAATTGTTGGACACCACTTCAAACTGGGCGATGGAATCGGGCGTGGGCTGAATGATCTGGTTGTCAAAGCCCTGATTGCTCTCGCCATAGGCATTGTTGTCGATGCCGTCAATCATGTAGTTGTTGAACATGCTGCGCTGACCGTTCATGTTATACGAACCCTGGCGCAACAGGCTGGTGACGGAGGTAGTGGTAATTTCAGTTGGCGCCTGGCGCGCGCCGGTGACGAAACCCAACTGGTCGGAATAGTTCCTGCTCACCAGCGGAAGAGCTTCACTTTGATACTCGGTGATGGTCTGTCCGCGCTGGCTGGATTCAGTTTCGAGCTGCAGCGCTACACCGGAAACTTCGACCGTGGTCCCGACTGTGCCGACCTTCATTGTCAGGTCAATGCGCACGCGACCGCCGACCGAGATGGTGATATCCTTGGCAACGGCATCGGCAAAACCGGCAGCCTTTGCGGTGATTGTGTAAATGCCGAAACGAATCGACGGAGCCTCATAATCGCCCGCGCCGTTCGACGTTACGACGGTGGAAATGCCGGTCTCATTATTGACGACCGTGATGCTCACATTGGGGATTGCGGCCCCAGTGGCGTCATGAATGGTTCCCACCAGACTTCCATTTTCGTACTGGGCGTAGGCGCCCAGAGCAGGAAGAATCAACAACAGCGCCAAGCCCAGGCGAATCCACCAGGAAATGTTCGCTCGTTGTCCCATATACCGATTCATCGAAATCATACTGCCTCCCAAAGATTCTGAATCACTACTGCCTTCCAAACATGCTTAACCACTAACGGTTAAGGCTCCGATAAGGCTCCGTTAAGAAACGGTCAAGACAAAAAAACCACCTCCCAAAGACACGCCAACACTCCGCCGATGAGCATTTTCCGCTCAACAGAAGGGCGCAGACATGTATTTGGCGGTGGATTTCTCTTGTTCCTCTTCCGCGTATGCAAACTAGCAACATTCCAGTGCCAGTGTCAAGGAAAAACTGGCCACGTCGGACTTGGTCACAGAATCGTTCGTCAATCAGGAACATATTTCTTCCCTGAATACGTCTGCAAGTCTCATGTTATCTAAGGCTTTCAGCGGTTATAGAGCGGCTGCTTGCGGGTGCCGATCCGTGGGTTGAGAAGCTGCTTGGCCGGGAGTATTACCTGGCCGCGCAGCGCCATTATTCCGTATCGGGATTGGGCAAAATAACATCCCGAATCATCGCATTCAATTCCGCGCCGGCAGCGATAAAGCCACGCAGCGTTCTGCGCGTGGAGCCGAAGGTGTCAAACTCCTCATGCGACAAACCCTTCTCCGTGTAAGCGCGCTCAAAGTCAGGAAACTTCTTCAGCAGCGTGTCCACAATCCTGGGATCGACCGGATTGTCCATCCTTGGAATCGCTTCGATGCCGCTGGCGTTGTAACGGCGCTGCCAGGCACAAGGCGGAGAGATCACCACATCGCCGCCGATAAACTCGCTCCAGTGCATGTGATTGCGAAACGCCGCCGAGAGCAGCCGCAACCTGTATCCGCGCTCGCGGTACAACTTATAAGCCTTTTTGAAGACTGCTACTCCGGCCCACTCCAGGTAGCCGGGGTCAACTGAGAGCTGCTTCCTCTCCATGACAATCTTGAGCCAATCATCCAGCCTGCCCACCATCAGCGTGCAGACCGGACCCATTGTGGCGATCTCCAGCCCTTCCTTTTCCCTTCGCTTCAGGCCGCGCTCCACGGCCTCTGCTACCGCGATGGCCTGCGGCAGCGTAAAGCTGACCGTGGCGTTGATGCTGATGCCGCGATACGTGGCCTCCTCCATGGCGACAATGCCGGCGCGCGTGGCGGCGATCTTGACAATCATGTTCGGCGCCAGCTGGCTAAAGCGAGTTGCCTGCGTCAGAATCGCCTCGGTGTTGCGATAGGTTCTGGGGTCTGTCTGGATGGAGAGCCGGCCGTTGCGCCCCTTCTCGCGGTCGAAAATCGGCTTGAGCAGCCGCGCTCCATTCACCGACATCTCTTCCACCAGCAGCCAGGCGATCTCCTCTTCGGTAGCCTGCGGGTGACTGGCCGTCAGCGTCTGAATGCTCGGCTTCCAGAGCGCCAACTCCTTTTTCAGCACGGAAACGACGATGGAGGGATTGCAGGTGGCTCCCACGGCGCCGTGATCGATGGAATACGTCAGCTCCTCGATAGAAGGCGAATCGTTCCACAAGCAGGTAGGGGTGGTCTGCGTCATTTGATCAAGCGGGCTCTTGTAGGTGGTCTTCGATTCACTTTGAAACATACAGCCTCCGGAAAATGCAAACGTGTGCATTAAAACCGTATCACCCCCTTCCAATTTCGGTCAAGAGAGCCCGTCACAGCGCTTTGGCGGGTAGTCGATGCGGATTGAGAAGAGAGCAGGGTTGACAGAAATAGCCGGATAGGACGATGATAAGCTAGCAAAATGCACACGTGTGCATATCGCCTAGGAGCATCCATGTCGAACTTGCTGGTCCGTCCCAAAAACTTCTGCAACAGAATCGATAACTTCGGCTATGAGTACCTCTCCTTTGAGGTTCGCAAACTGCAGAAGGGCCAGAACTTCAGCACTGAAACCGGCGGAAATGAGCTGGCCCTGGTGGTGCTGGGCGGCGTCTGCTCGGTTAACAGCCCGCGCGGTGAGTGGCAGCGCGTCGGAGGGCGGAAGACCGTCTTCGATGGCCTTCCCCACACGCTTTATCTGCCAGTGAACACCAGCTTCACGGTTATCGCCGTGACCGATTGCGACCTGGCTTTCTGTTATGCCCGCGCCGAAAATGAGCACCCTCCACGGCTGGTAACGCCCGATGAAGTGGGCATCGAGATTCGCGGCGGCAGCAATGCATCGCGCCAGATCAACAGCATGATTCCGCCCAGTTTTCCCGCCCATCGCCTGATTGTGGTAGAGGTCTATACGCCGGCGGGCAACTGGTCCAGCTTTCCGCCCCACAAGCACGACGTGCACAACCCTCCCGCTGAAGTTGACCTGGAAGAGATTTACTACTACCGCATCGAGCGCCCAGAGGGCTTTGCCATCCAGAAGGTGTACACCGCTGACCGCCGCATCGACGAAACTCTGACGGTGCGCGACGGTGAACTGGTCCTGGTGCCGGAGGGCTATCACCCGGTGGTGGCAGCGCACGGCTACAACGTCTATTACCTGAACGCGCTGGCCGGCTCGGCGCGCTCGCTGGCCGCCTCCGACGACCCCGACTACGCGTGGGTGAGAAAAGAGTGGCACGAGATCGATCCACGGCTGCCGTTGGTGAAACGGTAAACCATTTCGCTTGGATGAATTGAGGAGACAGATGGCAACACGTCGCATAACAATGGCTCAGGCCCTAATTAGTTTTTTGAAGAACCAATATGTCGAGCGGGACGGGCAGGAACACAAGTTCTTTGCCGGCGTGCTGGGCATCTTCGGTCACGGAAACGTGGCGGGAATCGGCCAGGCCCTGCAACAGAATCCCGACTTCCCCTATTACCTGGTACGCAACGAGCAGTCTGGCGTGCACCTGGCGGCTGGTTTTGCCAAGGCCAGCAACCGACTGCGCGCATTTGTCTGCACCTCGTCGATCGGCCCCGGCGCCACCAACATGATCACCGGCGCTGCGCTGGCCACTATCAACCGTTTGCCGGTGCTGCTGCTGCCTGGAGACATCTTCGCCCGCCGCAACGTAGCGCCGGTCCTCCAACAATTAGAGTCGCCCTCCACGCAGGACATCGGCGTCAACGATTGCTTCAAACCGGTCTCCCGCTACTGGGATCGCATCTACCGCCCAGAGCAGCTCATCACTGCCCTGCCTGAAGTGATGCGCGTGCTCACCTCGCCCTCCGACTGCGGAGCGGTCACACTGGCGCTGCCGCAGGACGTGCAGGCCGAAGCCTTCGATTATCCAGAGGATCTGTTCCGCAAGCGAGTATGGCTCATTCGCCGCCCTCAGCCGGACACGCTCTCCCTCCAGCGCGCGGTAGAAGCCATCCGCGCCAGCCGCAAGCCGCTGATTGTGGCTGGCGGCGGCGTGCTGATGAGTGAAGCCTGGGACGCGCTCGACAAATTTGTCGTGCAAACCGGCATCCCGGTAGCCGAGACGCAGGCCGGCAAGGGCTCGCTGGTCTGGGACCATCCGCAGTCCGTCGGTGCCATCGGCGCCACCGGCACGCTGGCCGCCAATCGCCTGGCGCACGCCGCTGATCTGGTCATCGGCATCGGCACGCGTTACTCCGATTTCACTTCCGCATCCATGACCGCCTTCCAGAATCCGCACGTCCGCTTCGTCAACATCAACACGGCGGAATTTGACGCTTATAAAGTTGCAGCCATTCCCGTGGTGGCCGATGCGCGCGTTGCCCTCGAGCAACTGACCGCGGTGCTCAAAGACTACAAAGTCGCCAAGGAGTATTCGACCGAAGCAGCCGGGCTGAAAGTTCAGTGGGAAGCCGAAGTTGACCGCCTCTTCCACTTGAACAATCCTGGAAAGCCGGCGCAGAGCGAGGTCATCGGCGCGATGTGGGAGGCGGCTGGAGAGCGCGACGTGTTGCTTTCGGCGGCGGGCAGCCATCCCGGAGACCTGCACAAGCTGTGGCGCACGCGCACTCCTAATGGCTATCACATGGAGTACGGATACTCCTGCATGGGCTATGAGATTCCAGCGGCCATCGGCGCAAAGATGGCCGACCCCAGCCGCGAAGTCTATGTCTTTCTGGGCGACGGCACCTACCAGATGATGCCCAGCGAAATTGTGACCTCCGTGCAGGAGGGCGTGAAGATCATCATCGTGCTGGTGGACAATCACGGCTTTGGCAGCATCAGCGCGCTGAGCCGCTCGCTGGGTCAGAAGGAATTCGGCACACGCTATCGCTTCCGTTCGCAACCCTCGGGCCTTATGGACGGCGAGCCGATAGCCGTAGACTTTGCCGCCAATGCGCGAAGCCTGGGCGCTCATGCCCTGAAGGCCGCCACGCTCGACGAATTGAAGCAAGCCCTGCTGAAGGCCAAAACGCTGGATCGCACCACGGTCATCGTGGTGGAGACTGATCCGGCGATAGGCGTGCCGGGCTACGAATCCTGGTGGGATGTTGCGGTCGCCGAAGTCTCCGAGATGGAGAGCGTGCGCGCCGCAAGAGCCCTCTATGAAGAAGCGCGCAAGCACGAACGCTATTTTCTGTGAATCAAGGAAAAACTGAAAGAGGAAGAACATGAAAAAGATGTTGATTGGCAATGCGCCTTGTTCCTGGGGCACGCTGGAAAACCAGGACAAGAGCCAGCAAATTCCATTTAACAGAATGTTGGACGAGCTGGTGGAAACCGGCTACACCGCAACCGAGCTGGGCGACTGGGGCTATATGCCCACCGATCCCGCCGCGTTGAAAGCGGAAATAACGAAGCGCAAACTGGTGATGCTGGGCGCATTTGTGCCGGTGGCCATGAAGTATCCCGCCGCCCATGCCCCTGGCGTCGCCAACGCGGTAAAGACGGCGCGCCTGCTGGCCGCCGTGGCCACCTCGCCGGCGCCCTTCCTGGTGCTCTCCGACGACAATGGCACCGACCCCGTGCGCACCAAAAATGCCGGGCGCGTCACTCCGGAGATGGGCCTGAGCGCGGCGGAGTGGAAAGTTTTCGCCGGCGGCGCGGACAAGATCGCGCAAGCGGTCTTTGACGAGACAGGTCTGCGCACGGTCCTGCACCACCACTGCGCGGGCTACGTGGAAACTCCCGATGAGATTGCCAAATTCCTGGATCTGACCGACCCTCGACACATCGGGCTGGTCTTCGATGCGGGCCACTATTACCACGGAACCGGCAAAGAGGATTGCGACGTGACCGCAGCGCTCAACCGCTTCGGAGACCGCGTGTGGTACATCCACTTGAAGGACATCGAGCCTACAATCGCCAGGCGCTCCCGAACCGAGGAATGGGACTACTTCACAGCCATGCGTAACGGACTCTACCCCGAGCTGGGCAAGGGCTGCGTGGACTTCCCTGCCATGCTGCGCTGGCTCGCCGCGCGCGACTACAAGGGCTATATGCTGGTGGAACAGGACATCCTCCCCGGCATGGGCACGCCCAGGGATAGCGCGCTGCGCAGCCGCGAATATCTGCGCACCGTAGAAAAGTATTTTGCCTGAGCCGTTGCTATGACTCCGTCGATTCCTGCGACATCAAACAGGAATCGACGGGGCCTTTGCCTGCCGGTGAAAAGTGTATGCTGTAGCTTGCTTTTGCCGGAGGCCAAAAATCAAACTTTCAACGCACATAAGATTCCTGAAAGGTATCAAGGGGGCACATTGAGCACACAAAAGCTGCATATCGGTATTATCGGCGCAGGGCGCATCGGCAAGGTCCACGCGGAAACGCTGGCCTTCCGCCTCCCGGAGACAAAGATCGTCGCCATCGCCGACGTGAATCGCGAGGCCGCGCAAGCACTGGCCGTCCGCTGCAACATTCCCAAGGTGACTGTATCAAGCGCCGATATCCTCGCCGACAAACAGATTGAGGCGGTGCTGATCTGCTCATCTACCAATACCCACGCCGATCTGATTGAGCAGGCCGCCAAGGCCGGCAAGCACATCTTCTGCGAAAAGCCCATCGCCTTCAGTCTGAAGCAGATCGACCACGCTCTGGCCACGGTGAAAAAGGCCGGAGTGCAACTGCAGATCGGCTTCAACCGGCGCTTTGACGCGAACTTCGCGCGCGTCCGCCAGGCCGTTGCCTCGGGCGAAATCGGCACGCCCAATTTGATGCACATCATCAGCCGCGACCCTGCGCCGCCGCCGCTCTCTTACGTTAAAGTCTCCGGCGGCATCTTCATGGACATGACCATTCACGACTTCGATATGGCGCGCTTCCTCATCGGTGACGAGGTGGAAGAGATCTACACGGCAGCCGGTGTAAGGGTTGACCTGGAAATCGGCAAGGCCGGCGACCTGGACACCGCGCTGGTTGTACTGCGTTTCCGCAACGGCGTCATCGGCACCATCGATAATTGCCGCAAAGCTCCTTACGGCTACGACCAGCGGGTAGAGATTCTGGGCAGCGAGGGAAAGATCGCGACGGAAAATTGCTATCCCAACCAGGCCGTGGTCAGCGATGGAAAATCCGTGCATACGGACCTGCCGCTCAATTTCTTCATGGAGCGCTATACGGAAAGCTTTGCCAGCGAACTGAAATCCTTTGTCACCGCTATCCGCGAGAAGCGGACGACCGAAGTGACCGGCATCGATGGACGGATTCCCGTGGCGATGGCTCTGGCGGCGCGCAAGTCCTACGATGAGCGCCGGCCTGTGCGCCTGAAAGAGGTGGGCGGATGAAAAAATCCTGGCTTGTTTCCATCCTTACCGACGTGCACCTGTGGGTTCCGGTCGGCGTCTTGATTCTGGGAATAATCCTACTGATGAGCCTGAGGTGATTTCTTGAGCGACAATAGGCCCGCCTCGCGCAGGCGTTCGACCCTCTCCCTGCATAAGCTCGGCGTCTTCTGCGGACTCACCGCGGCCGTTTGGCTGGGCACCGCCGAAGCGCCCACCAAGCTGGTAAACGCGGGATTCTCGCCCTTCCTCATCTCCATGGGAATGGTGATGGGCGCCTTCGTTGCCCGCTGGACCGTTCCCACGCTGCTCAAGGGCACAGGCTTCATCTTTTCAGACCTGCGCGACAAACCTCACCTCATCGTGTGGGCGCTGTTGGCCGGAATGTTGTGGGCCGTGGCCAACACGCTGACCATCTTCGGTGTGCGCAACGTGGGCCTGTCCATCGCCTTTCCGCTATGGAACACCAATAGCCTGGTGGGCCTCTTCTGGGGCTGGCTGCTCTTCAAGGAGCTGCGTGGTTCCGGCATCAAGGGATGGTTGAAGGTGCTGGGAGGCGCCTTCGCCATCGTTGGTGGCGCGGCGGTTCTGGCCTTTGCCAAAGCCAGCGAGTCCAATACGCCGGGCAAGGCTATGTTGGGCATCGTGGCCGCTCTCGGCGCGGGCGTGCTGCTGGGCACCATGTATATTCCCTACCGCAAGGCCTACATCAGCGGCATGAACCCGCTTTCGTTCGTGACCATCTTCACCTTCGGCGAGCTGGGCACCGTTACCATCCTGGCAGCCATCTTTCATGGTGGCATGGGAAATCTTGCCAGCGAGTTGCATCGCGCCCGCCCCATGCTCTTCTGGCCCTTCCTGGGCGGCTTCTGCTGGGTGATTGGCGATCTCTTCCAGAACTTTGCGGCCAAGTACATCGGCATCGGGCGCGGCATCCCGCTTTCCAATACCAATCAGCTCTGGGGATTGGCGTGGGGCGCGTTGGTCTTCGCAGAATTTTCCGGATTGAGTACCATCGGAAAGGTACTGATCCTCACCGGATCGCTGGTGATGATCGCAGGCGCTGTCGCCATCAGCATGGCCGACCCCGGCGCCTCCGAGCTGGTGAACTGGAAGCAGGCCCAGGACAGGGAGTGCGAGCGCTATGGCCTGGACGCTGCAAAAGTGGCCGCGGTGGTAGCCGGCGATGACCCGCTGGCCGATCATCCGCCCGTGCGGCGCTGGTGGGAAGCCGTGATCATGATCGTCGCCGTGGGAATCTTCGTCTGGCTGGGCATCGGCACAGTCAGCCAGCACCTGACTCTCAGCATGCCCTGGATGATCGTCCTGGTAATCGGCACCATCCTGCCCCTGGGCCTCTGCGGGACTCTGCTCTGGCGGCGAACCCGCTTCTCGTAGAAGTTACTGGGATCTGGGTTTATTACAGAAATTTGGGTGCCCCACCCTCGCCGCGTTCTTGTTTTTGCGGCTAGGGTGGGATGACGCGCAATCGCAATCAATACTTAAATCTACTTATAACTATTTGCCAAAGCTCCGCGCTGGGTGGCCGTCGACGAGGAGTCTTCCCATGCGCGTCGAGGGTCGTGTCGTCGGGAACCGCGGCAATCTCGCCGACAACGCCGATCGATCCGTCCTTGCGGATCTCCACGCTGCCGGAATCGAAGACACTATTGTCTCGATCGAACGTAAGGATTCGCGCGTTCGTCAGAATCATCTCGCGCCTTCGCTAACTTCCGCAAAATTCAGGGAAGTCCTGCGCTAGCGGGCGACGATGTGGGTACCGCCATTGCCGGTTACCGCACCCGCTACGCCCTCCACGGAAGTGATAATGCACTCCTCGCCTTGATGTTCGAGGAAGTCGATTGCCGCCTGAATTTTGGGTCCCATCGACCCGGGTGGGAATTGGCCTGCGACTGAATACTCGCGCGCCTGGTCCATGGTGATCGTGTCGAGCCACTGCTCGCTGGGCCGGCCATACTCGAGCGCTACGCGATCAACCGATGTAACAATGATGAGCTTGTGAGCGCGCACGTGCGTCGCCAGCATGCTTGAAGCGAGGTCCTTGTCGACAACGGCTTCCACGCCCACCAAACGATTGCCTTCCCAGGCCACCGGAATGCCCCCGCCTCCGCAGGCGATCACGACGACGCCGGCGTCGAGCAGCGACGAGATCGCATCGGCCTCTAGAATTTGCAATGGGCGAGGCGAAGCCACGACGCGACGGTAGCCTCCTGGCGAGACCTCGCGCATGATCCAGTCTGGCCTGTCGCTTCGGATGCCAGCGAGCTCGTTCGCGTCATAGAAAGACCCGATAGGTTTGCTGGGATGCTGGAAGTCCGGGTCGTCGCGATCCACGAGCACCTGGGTGATCACCGTAGCCACTTCGCGCTTGATTCCCTCGCGGCGGAACAACTCGTAAGCCAGCCGCTGGATCATGTAGCCCATGCCGCCCTGGCAATCGGCGTCGCAAGTGTCGAGCGGCAAGCTCGGAACGCGCCGCGTGCCCTCCTCGACGCGAATCAGGATGTTGCCGATCTGCGGTCCGCTGCCGTGGGTGATGGCGATCCGTGAATCGGAGTGGAACAGAGGCTTGAGAAGTTCGAGCGTCTCCGCGGTGTGGGCAAACTGCAAGGGAATGGCGCCGGATTCGCCGGGCCTCGTAATGGCGTTGCCGCCCAGTGCGATCACAAGCGTTTCGGTCATGGTCTTATGAGCCTGTCGTCTCATAAACAACTTCTTGATCCGCCATGGTGAGTGCCATGATCGCCTTGGCAGTGTGCAGGCGGTTTTCCGCTTCGTCGTACACAACAGAGTGCGGGCCATCGATAACCTCGTCCGTCACCTCGTTGCCCCGATCGGCGGGCAGCGGATGCATGTACAGAGCATTTTCCGCAGCCAATTTCATGCGCTCGTCGTTGCAAATCCAGTGCTTGTATCCTTCAGCGATCCGCAGGGACTCCTTGGGGTTCGTTCCCATGGTGTCGAGACAGCCCCAACTCTTGGGAATGACGATGTCGGCGTCGCGAAACGCGTCGTCCATGTTGTCCACGATCTCGAACTTGGTCCCGGCGCGCCGCGCGTTCTCTCGCGCCGCCTCGACCGTTTCCGGCATCAGCGGGTACTCGGGTGGATGCGCCAGCACAACGTCAAGTCCGAAGCGCGGCATCAACATGATCAAGCTTTGCGGCACGCTGAGAGGCTTGGCGTAGCTCGGCGCGTACGCCCACGATACCGCCAGCTTGCGTCCGCGAAGGTTGCGTCCAAGTTTCTCGCGGATAGTCATGAGGTCGGCCAGCGCCTGGCAGGGATGGTCGACGTCGCACTGCATATTGATCACTGGCACATCCGCCCAGCGCGCAACTTCGCGCATGTACGCGTTGCCCTCGCCCGGAATCAGGTCGTGACGGATGGCGATGGCGTGTCCGTAGCGGGAGAGAATGATTCCTGTGTCCTTCGCGCTTTCTCCATGGGAGACTTGCATGACATCAGAGGTTAGAAAATGTGCGTGGCCGCCAAGCTGCGTGATTCCCGCCTCGAAAGAATTACGCGTACGCGTGGACTTGTCGAAGAACATCAGGAAGATAGTTTTATCGGGCAAATAGCGATGCGGAACGCCCATCTTGAACTTACGCTTCAAATCGGCGGATACGTCGAGCAGGATTTCGATCTCTGCTTCGCGGTATTCTTCAGTAGTGATGTAGTCCTTGCCTTTAAACAGCGCCTTTCTCGTTTCCAACGTACTCCTCCTCGATACCTGTTGCGCTAACTAAATTCACTCGCCGGGCAACCATGGAACGTAGACCGCATGATCGTGTTACTGATCCGGATTGAAAATGTCAACTCCCGAAACGCGCGAGTCAGCAACGCTGGCCGCAGGATGGGATAATGGCTGAACGGCGCGTTGCTCAAAGTTCGGGCCGATGACGCCCGCGCAGTTCGCGGTTAAATCGCGGCCAGAATAAATTGATCAGGCCTTGTTCGCGCTTTCTTAGCACGCTCTTTCTTAACTCGCTCCCTCTTAGCCCGCTCTTTGCGAACGTTTCAGACACTGTGCATAACGCCAAGAACTCGCATTTGGCACCGGTGTGCAGGAATCTCTTCCAGTCCGCAGCCTCATCCCTACTTGCACCGCCCTTGGGGTCTGGCTCGTCCGACTTCCTGTTTAGTGCGCCCGTAATGTCTCGTCTCCACTGCGATACGCGGCAGCGCAGGCAGTGGGCTTTGCCAATCCGCACCACCTCACCGTCTTCGCCCCTGAAGGCGTAAACGCAGTACGGCCAGCATTCGGCTTCAGGAACTACGTCGAAGACGATGTTGAATTCGAGTCGGCGCTGTTCCGTTTGCCGTGAAATCCAAACGTGCCCGACCACCAGCAAGCCGTGTTCCTCCAGCCTCTGTTTTGGCTTCATCGTCTAAATCCCTCCCGCGAAAGTCTACCACCATCTCTGATAACGCTTAGGTCTACTGCACTGATGCGCGAGTAGACGCGACCTTATACCTCGAGAATCTCAAAATTAGGTAACACCGCTTTCAGGCAGCACCCGGAATGGATCTCAGTTCAGACCTTCGAACCTTCCAGCGTGGCGACGTACGCCAGTGGAAAGGCAGCATAGAACTGCGCCGCTTCCACCAAGTGGCGGATCGGGACGCGTTCGTTAACACTATGCGCGACGTCTTCTTCACCGGGACCGAAGCCGATGGACGGCACGCCCATAATTCCCATCGAGCCGACGCCGTTCGTGCTGAAGACCCACTTGTCCACAACAGGATCGGCGTTGTGAAGTGTTCGATACGCCGCAACGGCCGAGCGCACAAGCAAATGGTTTTCTTCGAGCAACCACGTTGGGTAGTACTTCTGCATCGGATACGTGAGGCCGGTATAGCTGGGCGTCTCGTACTGCAACACTTCGATCTCCGCGCCTTGCGCCGCCGGCAGCGCTTTTACCTCGGCGACCGCGCTCTCGAGCGTCTCCCCAGCGGTGAGCCGGCGGTCGAGATGGATTGTGCATGAACCCGGCACCGCGCAAAGGGACGGAGTCATCGAGCGAATATCGGTGATGGCGATCGTTCCCTTGCCAAGGAACGCATCGTTGCGCAAACGCTTGTTCAACTCCTCGATCTGCGCGATCAGAGGTGCTATCTTGTAGACCGGATTGTCACCGCGTTCCGGCGCACTGGCATGACACGAACGTCCGCGCATGTGAACCTCGATCTCCATGCGCCCGCGATGTCCGCGGTATACGTGCAGATTGGTTGGCTCCGTGAGCACCACGCACTCCGGCCGAATACCGTCTTCCTTGAGAATATAGACCCACGGCAAGCCGTCGCAGTCTTCTTCCTGCACCGATCCCACAATCCACAACGTGTAGTCGCCTTCCAGTTTCAAATCCTTTATCATCTTGCCCGCGTAAACCATGCTGGCCATGCCAGCGCGCTGATCGCTGGAGCCGCGTCCGTAGATGAAACCATCCTCCACTTTGCCCTTATACGGATCCCAGGCCCATTCTTTCGGATCGCCAATACCGACGGTGTCGGTGTGCGCGTCCATCATGATCACGTGTTTGCCTGAGCCGATGCGTCCCAGCACGTTGCCCATGGCATCAATTCGGATCTCATCGAAGCCCACGCGTTCCATCTCCTGCTTGATGCGCTGAACGACAGGACCTTCGTGAGAACTTTCGCCGGGAATGGCGACCATGTCGCGCAGAAAGCGGACCATGTCCGCTTCCAGCGCGTTTGCGGTGGCGAGTAAACGCGCGGAGTCAATCGTAATTTTGGCAGGCATGTTAATCTTCCTTATTCACTAGAAAATGGCAGAGCTACCATTCAACCACTTCGGATGGAGATTCGTCAACCATCTTCATGTCCCGAATAGTTCTCGCTCTGAATGAGAGCCTGGCACAAGGCGATGAGTTGTTGGCTCCGTTCTGCTGTCGTCATTACTGAGATGCTCATTGGTGTTTCTGATAGATAACTTGCCCGCGGTCTCAACGGCGGTAAGGAGTGTCTTTGAGCGGAAGGCTGTTGCGGAACTTCCCGTCGCGATTAAAGTATGCGGAAGCCACCGCGGGCGCCGTCGTGAGCATTACAATCTCTCCCACACCCTTGGCCCCGTAGGCCAGCTCTGGGGAGTTCTTCTCGATGAGGTGGCACACAATCTCCGGAACCTGTGCTGCGCGCATCAGCCCAAGTGTGCCCAGAGTGACGGCAGGCGCGCCGTTGCGGAGCTTGAACTCCTCGGTCAGTGCGAATCCCAATCCCATCACGACGCCGCCTTCGATCTGCCCCTCTACGCCGTTTGGGTTAATGGCTTTGCCTACATCATGAGCAGCAACAACCTTCTGCACTCTCCCATCGCTCCCCAGAATCACGACGTGAGTGGCGTATCCATAAGCAATATGGCTGACTCGATTCGGCTTGTCTGAGGTCATTGGATCGGTAACGCAATCGTACTCCCCGTAAAAATCGCGTCCCTCCAACTCGGCTAGCGAATGTTTAACTAACGCCTGCTTCAGCGCGATCGCGGCCCGTCGCGCCGCCTCGCCGGTAACTAGCGTCTGTCGCGATGCCGTGCTGGTTCCGCTGTCGGGAGTCACCATCGTGTCCGGCTCATGCACTCTAAGTGCGGACCTTGCGAGACCCGCGGCTTCACCCACAATCTGCAACACCACAGTGGCTATTCCCTGGCCCATGCAGGCCGCGCTGGTGCAGATGACGACAATGCCGTTTTCAACTTTCAACTTCACGCGACCCACATCGTGCACTCCGACGCCTTTGCCGCTGTTCTTGAAGGAACAGGCGATGCCCGCGCCGGGATGTGCGTCATAGGCGTCCTTCACTGCCAGTAGCGTCTCCTTCAACGCGGTTCCCGCGTCGGCAATCTGTCCGTTGGAAAGCACACCGCCGGGCTCAATAGCGTTTCGGAAACGAATCTCCCAAGGAGAGATTCCCAGCTTCGCCGCCAGCAGGTTCAGGTTGCTCTCCCCGGCGAAGCAGGTTTGCGTTACGCCAAAGCCGCGAAATGCGCCGCAGGGAACATTGTTGGTGTAATAGGCGCGCCCCTCAACATCCACGTTGTCGATCTGGTATGGTCCCGCGGCGTGTGTGCAGGCACGCTGCAAAACCGGGCCGCCTAAGGAGGCGTATGCGCCCGTGTCGGCTACGATGCGCGCGCGCACCGCCGTAATCTTCCCGCGCTCATCGCACGCCGTGGTGAAATCCATCTCCATGGGGTGGCGCTTGGGGTGAACGCGAAAACTCTCTTCGCGCGTGAATGTCACTTTCACCGGCCGCCCGCAGTGCCATGCCAATAACGCGGCGTGATGCTGCACGGAGAGATCTTCCTTGCCGCCGAATCCGCCGCCCACATACTTGCTGATCACGCGAACTTTATCTTCCGGAAGTCCGAGCATTTCCATGATGCCCTGGCGATCGTCGTAAACGCCCTGCCCGCCGGTATAGACCGTGAGCGAGCCGCATTGCGTTGGGACGGCTAGCGCGCTCTCCGGCTCCAGAAAAGCGTGCTCCTGGTGCGGCGTAAAGTAGTGCTGAGTGACGACGTGCTTCGCTTCGGCGATTGCCTTATCAACATCGCCGCGCTTCATGATGGTTTCCGAGAGCAGATTTCCGTTGGGATGGATTCGTGGCGCGCCCTCCGCCATGGCCGCCTCGGGCGACAGCATCGGCGTCAGTTCCTCATACTCGACGCGAATCAACTCCAATGCATTTCGCGCTGTCTCCTTCGTCGTGGCGGCCAGCACAGCCAGCGCGTCGCCTACATAGCGAGTCTCTTCGCCTTCAGCGATCATCACCGGCCAGTCGTGCACGATATGCCCCAGCAGACGTTCGCCGGGAACGTCCTTTGCGGTCAGCACGACCTCAACGCCGGGGCAGGCCTGCGCGGCGGAGATGTCGATCTTCTTCACCAGAGCTCGAGGATATTTGGCCCGGAGCGCGGCGCCATAGAGCATACCCGGAACCTTCATATCGTCGACAAATTCGCCTGTCCCCAGCAGCTTATCTTCAGAGTCCAAGCGAACCATCCGAGCGCCCACTTTGGCCGTGCCGCCCTCTGCGCTGAAAGTATACCCATCGCGGAATGCCTTCGCGGCCAATTGGATCGCGCGCTCGATCTTTAGATAGCCCGTGCAGCGGCATAAGTTATACCGGAGGCCGTTCTTGATCTCCGCGGAGGTGGGAGTGGGATTCTGGTTCAGGAGCGACTTCGCGCTAATCACCACTCCCGGCATGCAGAAGCCGCACTGTACCGCTCCCACTTCGCCGAAGGCCCACGAATAAATCTCCCTTTCGCGATCCGATATTCCTTCGAGGGTAGTTATCTCCTTGCCTTGCACTTTGGCTATGGTCAGCTTGCAGGCTCGCCACGCCTTTCCGTCTACCAGGATGGAGCAGGAGCCGCAGACGCCCTCCGCGCAGCCGTCCTTTACGGAAATCAAACGAGCGTCTTCGCGCAGATATTCCAGCAGGTTCTTGTCCGATTCCACGGTCACGCCATTCTGGTTCAGAGTGAACTTGAACATAGCTGGAGCTCCTTAATTCAAACTACCGTGAGGCGAGAATTTTCCGGTTGTATTCGCCTACCTTTGCATACTGCGCGTCCCAGAACGCCTGGTTGCGCATGGTGTCGAGGAACGCTTTGGAGTAACCGAACTTCAACCAATCGTTCTCTTTTTGCTTGAAGAGCTGCTCCTTTGCTGAGGTCTTGCGGAAATCAAATATATGCTCATCGGTCGCGCCCAGGAAGATATCATGCGTCCAGCGACTCAATACCTGCGGAGCCAGCTCCAGATAGCGGCTGTTTAGTTCCTCCAGCACCGAGTTATAACGATCGAAGCCATCGGTTGCGATAGTTACCACATTATCTCCCGGTCCCAGACGCAGGTGCTTCGCCAGCTTGATCGCGCCCAGCACATTGCAGATGCCGGAAGGGCCGAATAACTCCCGCAGGCTCAGGGCGAAGTTCCGGTCCACGCCTAAGTTAACCAGCGCATCCACGCCATCGTGGAAGATCTTTACTCCCTGTACGGTTTCTTCATCCTTGATGAGGATGACGAAATCGGTGTTCAATACGTTGTGAATCAACGTGCACATCTTGTCGCCGATGCCCTCGATGCGATGCTGCCCTCGGCCTCCATTGGCCAGCGTCGAACATTCATAAGGCTCCAGTGCGGCCACCTTAGCCTCAGGGAACGCCACCTTGATCTGGTCGCCGGCCGCCAGTGTGCCCGCTGAACCCGGCGCCGAAGTAAAGCCGGCGATTCTTCCGTTCCCTACGCCCTTCACCGCTTCAATGGCGCTGTTGCCTGTAACATGACGATGGAACCGATAGTTAGGAAAGAGTTCGAACTGAGCCAGGGCCTTGTTCTTGGGATTCTTCATTAACTCCCGCGTTTTTTCCAAGGTCAGAATCACATCCGATTCAGAACCCGGCGTTAGTTCCAGTTCGCCGCCATATCTCTTGATGCGCTCATAGCGCTCCTTGCTCATGCTGTCCGGCATGATAACTATGGCGCGGAAGCCGAGCAGCTTCGAGACATAAGCCGTTCCAATCCCGAAGTTACCCGTCGATGGACCAAGTATGGTGTGCTCACCGGGAATGATCTCCCCGTCCACTAATCCCTCGATGAGTGTGCTATAGGCAGGACCTACTTTGTGCGAGCCAGAGGGAAATCCGCAACCCAGCATTACCACGATGTTGGCATCAATCCCTGTCAATGCCGGCGGTAGCACGATTTTCCGGACCTGGTTAGTCGCGTCCTTCCAGGTAATGTTGAACAGATTGATGGGGTCAAGCTCATTCTGCTTCAGCGCAGCCAATGCTTTGGCTCGCACATCCTTGCCGACAAGGCTGGGATCGAGCATCTCATCATAAGTTGGGCCGAACGGAATCTTTGCCATCTTGAACCTCTCTCATTTCATTTCTTTACGGCGACAAGAGCCATCAGGCTGTAGTCGCGGCTCTAACTGCGTTGCGAACTTCTTCCATTTTAGGCTGCACAGGAATCGTGCGCCCCGCCGCGCGAATTGCGCTTTGAATATCTTTCAATCCATTGCCGGTCATGATAATCGCGACAGATTCCGAGCGATGGATAATGCCAGACTCCACTGCCCGCCTAACTCCGGCTGCGCCGGCAACACCCGCTGGTTCGCCAAAGACGCCCGCCTTGCGCGCCAACATGGGGATAGACTGAAGTATCTCTTCGTCGGAGACGGCGACGAACGCGCCGCCAGATTCGGTGACCGCGCTCATTCCCTTGGCGAAATTACGTGGATGTCCAACTGCGATAGAATCCGCGAGGGTATTTGCCTCGCATGAAGTCAGGCCGCCGCCGTCCTTCCACGCCGTCAAAAACGGCTTGCATCCTTCTGCCTGTACGCCTAGGATGCGAGGCAATCGGAGAATGAAGCCGAGTGTGTGCATCTCCTTCAGCCCCTTCCACACTCCGCCAATCGTACAGCCGTCGCCGACGCTAACTACAACCCAGTCAGAAAAGTTATTCGGAGTTAGCATTCTGAACTGCTCGGCTAACTCCAGCGAGACTGTCTTCTTGCCTTCGATCAGGTATGGATTGATGGCGCAGTTGCGGTTGTACCAGCCGAACTCCGCTGCCGCCGTCATGCAAAGTTCCCAAGCCTCATCATAGGTTCCCTGAACGGAGAATACCTGTGCCCCAAAGATGAGTAACTGGGCTACCTTAGCCTCCGGCGCGCGCGCCGGAACGAAGATGGTCGCTGGAATTCCGGCAGCGGCGGCAAAGCCGGCCAATGAAGACGCGGCGTTGCCGGTGGAGGCGCAGGTGATCCGCGATGCTTTCTTCTCCAATGCCTTCACCACGCCCATCGCACTGGCGCGATCCTTGAACGATGCGGTGGGATTGCGCCCCTCGTCTTTGACCCAGCAGCGCGCCACGCCTAATTCGCTGGCCACTCGAGGAGCGTCATATAGCGGCGTCCAGCCCACTTGCAGATGCGGAATCAGCGTTCGATCCGCGACCGGCAGCAACGGAAGGTAGCGCCACATCGATAGATTTGAGTTAGCGGCAAGCGTCGCGGGATTAAGTTCCTTCCGCATCGCGTCATAGTCGTAGAGCACGTCCAGAATGCCATCGTGATAGCCGCATGCCGCACAATAGTATTCCGCTTCATCCGTGTTGTATGTGCGTCCACAATGAACGCATCGAAGTCCGGTAAAATACGTCATCTGATTTCCAACCCGTCAAAAACCCATAACTCCCGTGCCGCGCAGACTTACTGCATCATAGTAAGTGCGTGTTGCTTGCAGCGCGTCACGCACAATCCGCAGGTAAAGCACTTCTCCTCGTCTATAATCAGTACCTCACCCCTGGAGATGGCGTCGTATGCGCAGCTGATTTCACACAATCCGCAGAGATTGCACCGCTTCATATCGACATATGGCGCTCTTGTGGCTTTGGGCGCGCCATGCTCCTCCATCCTGCGGATGGTTAGGCCCTTGATTTCATCGACCGACTTGTAACCATGCTTGTCAAGAAAAGCATCAAGCTCGCGGGCAATCTTTCCGTAGACGGAAGGGCCGCGCAAAATGGCCTCCGTGCAAACCTGCACAGCGGAAGCGCCAGCCATGAACATCTCCGCCACATCGCGGCCGTTCACCACGCCGCCCACGCCGAAGATGGGAATCTTCACCACGCGCGCCGCGTCATAAACGCAGCGCAGGGCCAGAGGCTTGATGGCCGCGCCGGAGAGCCAGCCGAATCCGTCCTTACTGCCCATCAGCGGCAGTCCTGTCTCCAGATCGATGCTCAGGCATGGGCCGAATGAATTGATCATGACCAGCGCATCTGCGCCCGCCTGCTCCAGTGCAATGGCGATCTGTTGAATATTCGGATGCGGACTTAGCTTCATGAACACCGGCACATCGACCGCATCCTTGGCCGCCCGCAGCGCCTGGATGATGGGAGAAATATCGTTGCCGACATAGTGCGTGGAAAGCTCAAGCGCATCGGCGAATGGCTTCACCATTGGTGCCAGTTCCCGAATCTGGTCGGCCGTATAACCCAGGCCGACAATCACCGGCAGTCCGGTCGCCCTGGCCAGCGCATATTCCGTCTCGATCCATTGTTCTTTGGGTAACTCGGACCATAGCTCTGTATTCAGAAATCCGCCCCTAATCTCAGCCATGCAGGGGCGCGGCACATCGGCCGGATTCACGGAGATCGTCTTGGTGACTAATCCGCCTGCGCCTCCATTCGCCGCGGCCTGGAGCATCGCCCCATCCTTTGACGGCGGCCCGGCGGCGGGCAATATTGGGTTTAAAAAATTGAGCCCGCAGATTTGTACGCTTAATTTTGCCATTCCACCTTCCACTCGATCGGAGTTATCAAGAATAACATATCCGACATCATGCGGTATTACCTATGCAGACCAACTCGCGCGCGATTCTATTAGAAAAATTCAAAGTATCAAGCCGGGCATGATAAAGATTATAATCCGCATTTATAGGTCAATGGAGGCATTTTCCATGTTGTTGGTCGGGAATGGAACGCTGATCACGCAGGACGGCAGTTCGCCGTTGATCGAGGACGGGTGTGTCGTCATTCAGGATGGCCTCATCGCAGAGGTTGGTGGAACGGCTGATTTACAGCGAAGGCATCCTGCCGCTCAGTTCGTGAATGCGCGCGGCCGAATCATTATGCCGGGGCTGATCAACACCCACATGCATCTGTATAGCACCTTTGCTCGCGGAATGGCGCTGAAGGACGAAGCCCCGGTCAACTTTCTCCAGATTCTGGAACGCCTCTGGTGGCGGCTGGACAGGGTTCTCACTCTGGAGGACGTGTATTTGAGTGCCATGGTAGCGCTGATCGACTGTATCAAAAACGGTACGACCACCATCTTCGATCACCATTCCAGTCCCGGCGCGGTCACCGGGAGTCTCTTTCGTATCGCAGAGGCCGTGCGCCGCACTGGCGTGCGCAGTTGTCTCTGCTACGAGGTTACGGATCGCGATGGTGCTAAAGTTGCGGATCAAAGCATCGAGGAAAACCGGGCCTTTCTCGCAGACTGCAAGCAATCCGATGACAGCCTGCTGAGAGGACTCTTCGGGCTGCACGCCTCCTTTACCGTGAGCGACAAGACGATGGCCCGCTGCACGGGTCTTGCTGCGGAGCTCAATGCCGGCTTCCATATACACGTTGCGGAGGGAGAGGCCGATCTGGCTCAATGCCAGCGAGAGTATGGAAAGCGAGTGGTCGAGCGCTTACACGACCGTGGCATCCTGGGAAGCAAGACTATCGCCGCTCATTGCGTGCACGTGAATGACGCCGAGATTGAGTTGTTAAAAGAAAGCAAGACAAATGTTGTGCACAACCCTGAATCGAACATGGCGAATGCGGTAGGCTCTGCACCGGTGCTGGAGATGATCAATCGCGGCGTGCGGGTTGGTCTTGGATCTGACGGCTACACTACGGATATGTTCGAATCGCTGAAGGTGGCCAACGCTCTGCAGAAGCATCGGACGGGCCAGCCCGGAGCCGGCTGGATGGAGGTTCCTGCGATGCTCTTCAGCGCAAATGCCGCCCTGGCGAGTGAATCTTTCGGGCGCCCCGTGGGCAAGCTGATTCCCGGCGCGCACGCAGATCTGATCATCGTGGACTACGACCCGCCCACTCCCTTAAACGCCTCGAATATCGCCGGCCACATTCTCTTCGGCGTTTCGGGTCGCTCTGTCGAAACCACCATCATCGGCGGGCAGCTTGTAATGAAAGATAGAAAGCTGCTTGAAATCGATGAACAGGAAGTCATGGCCAAGGCGAGAGCTTCCGTCGAAAAAATGTGGCAAAGATTTTGAAATAATCCGAATTCCTTACAGGTGTTACTTCGAATCCGAAGCGGCCATCTGCTCAAGAAATTCTTCCAGTAGATTCGCCGCCACGTGGGCGCGATAGTTTGCCGTGGAACGAATGTCGTCGATAGGCTTCACTTCCTGGAGCAGAGCTTTGCGCGCCGCCTGAATCCGCGTGGAGGTCAGCGTGTGGCCGAGCAGCGAGGCCTCGGTCGCGCCCAGGCGCGCCGGAGTCTCGCGCAAACTAGCCGCGGCGATGCGCACTGCTTGTACCTTTCCCGATTGCATCGCGCCCACAGCCGCCAGTGCCACCTTGGAGATGGCCAGCGCATTGCGCGTTCCCACCTTGCGCAGATATTCCACCGGAAGGCGGCGGCGGCGCGGCAGATGCATGGACTTCACCAGTTCCTGCGGCTTCATCACCGTGCGCTTGTATCCCAGGTGAAATTCGCTGTACGGCATGCGGCGGGTGCCCTCTGTGGAAACCAGCTCGATCTCCGCCTCATACACCAGCAACACGGGCGGAGAATCCGCCGCGGGCGACGCGTTCACAATGTTGCCGCCCAGCGTTCCGCGGTTCTGATTGGCAATCGCCCCCGTCCAGCTTGCCGCGCGTGCCATGAGCGGAAATTCCTTTGCAATAACAGCGTTCTGGCGAATGTCGGTAAAGGTCGTTCCGGCGCCGATGCTCAGCCAATCATCGCTTGCCGTGGTCTGTCGCAACTCATCGATGCCCCACAAGCTAACCAGCTTGCGCTTCTCCAGTCGCCCCGCGCCCAGTGCGACCATCAGTTCCGTGCCGCCGGCCATGGGTGTCCATGCGCCCGGCTCCGCAGTCAGTAGCGCCAGCACTGCACCAAGCGAGCCCGGCGCAACCAATTCGTACTGGGAGACATTCGATCTCATCGGCGCACCGCGTCTAACTCTGCTTGTTCCTCTGCGAGGAGTGGCATCAGGCTCGCGCTCTTCACCGCGTCGATGATGCGCATATAGCCGGTGCAGCGGCAGAGATTCCCGGCCAGGCCTTCACGAATCTCATCCATCTCCGGATGAGGATTTTTTCTCAGCAGCGATTCCGCGGCCAGCATCATGCCCGGCGTGCAGATGCCGCACTGCGTTCCTCCCAGCTCCAGAAAAGTCTTTTGAATATGCGCCAGCGCGCCGTTGGTCGCCAGCCCTTCGACTGTAATCACCTCGCAACCATTGGCCTGTAATGCCGGCACCAGGCAGCTATTCACCAGCACGCCGTCCAGAAGCACGGAGCATGATCCGCATTCTCCTTCGCCGCAACCCTCTTTCACGCCTGTCAGCTCCAGCTCTTCGCGCAGCACGTCCAACAGCCGCTTCATTGGCGGAACGTTCACGCAGCGTTCTGCGCCGTTCACCTTGAAGCGGATTTCCGCCAACTGCATCTTCGCCGCGCTCATTTCGAGTTCCCCACAGTTTCCATCGCGCAGGTTTCCTTCGACTCCGTCATGCCCAGGTACATATCTTCCGGCAGCAATGGAATGGATGTGAAGTTGATGCCGGTCGCATCCTGAATCGCGTTCAGAATAGCCGGCGCGGGACCATCATGCGGCAACTCGCCCAGGCCCTTGGCGCCGTAGGGTCCGTGTTCGCATGGTATTTCCTCGAAGTAAACCTCGATATTGGGCACATCCACCGCCGTAGGCATAATGTAGTTGGTCATCTGGTTGTTGCTCATGCGGCCGTTCTTCCACACAACCTTTTCGTAGAGAGCATAGCCAACGCCCTGCGCCACGCCGCCCTCAATCTGTCCTGCGGCCAGCAGAGGATTCATTACCCGGCCGACCTCCTGCACGGTGTAGAAATTGACCACCTGGGCTGAATAGGTGCGCATATCAACAGCCACCTCCGCCACGTAGACGGCCCAGGCAAAAGCCGGATACGCCTCTCCCTTGTACGCCGCGTCATCCCAAAAAATATCCTTCGGCGCCTGGTAACGAGCCTCGGCGCGCAGCGCGCCAAACCGCTCGGTATAAGCCGCGCAAGCGGCGCGAAACTCTGCTGCTGTAAATATTTCGCCGAGCAGTTTCTTTTCCCGCAAAATTCCGGCCAGCACATGCGCCGCATCCCTCACCAGCCGGCCGACAATCATCGTCGTGCGCGATGCCACTGTTGGCCCGCTGTTGGGCACGCGGCTTGTATCGGGCTGCGCGATGGAAACATCCTCACATGCCAGGCCGAGCGCCTCGGCGGTAACCTGGCTGAGCATGGTGTTCGTTCCCTGGCCAAACTCAGTACTGGAGACCAGCACCGTGACATGCCCTGCTGCATCCGCCTCCAGCCCGACTAATGAATTTAAATAGCGCTCGCCGGAGCCGGTAAATCCAGCGCCATGCATAAAGCTGGTCACACCGATGCCGCGCTTGATCGGATTTGATTCCGCGTTCTCGCGAGCAAAACGCAGGCGCTTGGCTTTGTAATCCGAGACCTTCAATGCTCGATCCAGCATTCCCGGCAAATCAATCGGATCGCGGATTACCTGGCCTGTAGCCGTCGTTTTGCCCTGGGCAAGAAAATTCCGTCGGCGCACTTCCTCCGGAGAAATTCCAACGGCCTTTGCAATCTGGTCCATATGCCGTTCGATGCCGAAGATGGTCTGCGGTGAGCCGAATCCCCGAAATGCGCCATGCGGCGGCACATTCGTCGCCCATGCACGCGAGCGAATGCGAATGTTCTCGCAGAAGTATGGGCCGGAGGCATGAATTGTGCCACGTGAAAGCACCGTCGGCGTCACGGTGGCATACGCGCCGCCATCCATGTCCACCTGGATATCCATGGCGAACAAACGCCCATCCCTATCTACCGCCGTGCGGTAACGGGTACGCGACGGATGGCGCTTGGTGGTCGCCGCCAGATCTTCCTCGCGGTCGTAGATGATCTTGACGGGGCGTCCGGCCTTTTTCGCCAGCAATCCGGCGTGCGCTGCAATCAGCGAAGGATAATCTTCCTTGCCGCCGAATGCGCCGCCCGTCTCCGCCTGAATTACGCGAACCTTCTCCGCAGGCAAATCAAAGACACGCAGCAGCGCCCTGTGCACGTAGTATGGACACTGCATAGATCCCCGAATGGTGATGCCGTCGGCTTCGGACCAATCCGCAATTACGCCGTTGTTCTCAATGTAGAGCTGCTCCTGCGCGCCGGTATGGTATTCGCCGCAGACAATGTGAGCCGCCCGCTCCCACGCGGAATCCACATCGCCTTTTTCCACCAGGTAGCGCTTGATGACGTTGTCCTCGCCCCACACAATCGTCTGTTGCCGCTCACTCTCCTCGATAGTAAAAACGGCAGGCAGCGCTTCGTAGTCAATCTCCACCGCGGTCACGGCCTCATGCAGCCGCGCCTTGTCCGGATGCGCCAGCAGCACCACAGCTTCCTCGGGATGATTCACCTGCGTCTCGGCCAACACAGGCTGTTCGTGGTCCACTATCAGCGGAATGCAATTTTCTCCAGGAATGTCCTTCGCGGTAACAATCACAAACTCGTTCCATGCAATACCGGCGCCGAAGCGAATCTCCTTGATCTTGCCGCGCGCAATGCTGCTGCGTACCGTGGCGCCATGCCACATGCCCGGCAGTGTAAGGTCATCGATATAGCGCGCGCCCCCCGTCACCTTGCCGAAGCCTTCCTTGCGAAGGGCTGGTGTGCCTATGATGCGGGTCGGTGTCGTGTCGCGCATGATGAGAGAACCTCGCTTGCGTGCCCGGGCGGTTTTGGAGTATTGCGTTAGCATATCGTGAGCGCGACAAAATGCAAACAGTTGTTATCGTTGACTTCGAGCGTCAATCTTCGCCCTGTGCGGCCGCCAAAAACCTCAAAGTGCAAATCGAAAGACCGTCTCACGCACAACAGCGACACTGCTCACCAACCGGTAGTAGAAATGATAATTGGCCCGGTCTCACTTTGCAAGCCGCTGAATCTAAAGAGAATAACCGCGGAAATTCGCTGCCGGGATGGCTCGGAAGATCTCCTGTCTAGCAAAGGTGTGGTCAGATCAATGTCTGCAACATTCTGAAAATATACAATCGCATACAGAATCATCGTGGAAGGCAGGCCCTGTAGGCTGTTTTTTTCTTCATGTGAATACTTGAGGAATCAGGTTGCAATCTTCAAGCTGGAGTCGGCCTTGACCAATACCCGCCAACTCGTTCCGCTGTACAATCCCAACAGGTTCTGTTCTGCCGGCTTTGCGTCGGAAGCTGTCTTCGTGCGTCTAATACCCAAGGTGTTCCAATGACTGCATACCGCGAAAAAACCGAAGCGCGCAAGCTGCCCATGATGCCCCTCCGGGACATGGTGATCTTTCCCCACATGATGATGCCCTTCGTGGTGGGCCGCGAGTCCAGCGTGCGCGCTCTCGAGGAGGCGCTCACCGGTGACCGCCAGATCTTCCTTGCCACCCAGCATGATGCTTCGGTCGACGAACCCGCGGCTAAGGAGATTTACCAGGTTGGCTCCATCTGCAACATCGTGCAGAGCGTCAAGATGCCGGATGGGAATATTAAAGTTTTAGTCGAGGGCGTGGAGCGAGCCAAGTCCATTGAGGTCAACGATCGCGATGGCTTCTTTGTGGCTACGGTGCGCGTGGGCAAAAGCCAGTTTGAAATGACCCCGGCCGTCGAGCAGCTCATGACGCGCGTCACCGGCCTCTTCGAGCAGTACGTCAAGCTTCAGCAGTCGCTCAACTATGAGACCATCATCGCCACGGTGCGCATGGATGAACCGGCCAAGCTGAGCGACATCATTGCCGCCAACCTGCAACTTGGCGTCGAAGAGAAACAGGATCTGCTGGCCATCTTCGATCCCGCAACGCGTTTGGCGCGTATCGCCGACGTGCTCGACATCGAGATCGAAAAACTCGACCTCGACCGCAACATCCAGTCACGCGTGAAACGGCAGATGGAGCGCGCGCAGAAAGAGTACTACCTCAACGAGAAGATCAAGGCCATTCAAAAAGAATTGGGCCGCGGCGAGAAAAGCGAGTTTGACGAACTGAACAAAAAGATCGAAGCCGCAGGAATGCCCAAAGAGGTGCTCGACAAGGCTATTCAGGAACTCAAAAAGCTTGAAGCCATGCCGCCCATGTCGGCCGAGTCCACCGTCAGCCGCAACTACATAGACTGGCTATTGGCCGTGCCATGGAAAAAGCGCTCCAAGGAGACCCGCTCCATTGATTACGCCGAAAAGGTGCTGAACACGGACCACTATGGCCTGGAAAAAATCAAGGAGCGCATTCTTGAATTCCTCGCCGTGCGCCAGCTAGTCAAAAATCCAAAAGGTTCGATTCTCTGTTTCGCCGGGCCTCCCGGAGTGGGCAAGACCTCGCTGGGCATGTCGATCGCCAAAGCCACCGGCCGCAAGTTCGTAAGGCTCTCGCTGGGGGGTATTCGCGACGAGGCCGAAATCCGCGGCCATCGCCGCACCTACATCGGCGCGCTGCCCGGGCAAATCATCCAGCACATGAAGCGGGCCGGAACTAAGAACCCTGTCTTCCTGCTCGACGAAGTGGACAAGATGGCCTCCGATTTTCGCGGCGATCCGGCATCGGCGCTACTCGAAGTGCTGGACCCGGAACAGAACTCCACCTTCCAGGATCACTACCTCGACGTGGACTATGACCTCTCGCAGGTGCTCTTCGTGGCCACTGCCAACGTGATGCACACCGTTCCTCCGGCCCTGCAGGACCGCATGGAAGTGCTGCGCCTGCAGGGCTACACGGAACAGGAAAAGCTGGAGATTGCCCGCCAGTATCTGGTAAAGAAGCAACGCGCGCAGACCGGCCTGAGCGAGAAAAACCTGATCTTCACAGACGAAGCGATTATAGAGATCATCCGGAGTTACACGCGCGAGGCCGGCGTCAGAAATCTGGAGCGGGAGATCGGCAACATCTGCCGCAAGGTGGCCCGTCGCGTGGTCAAGAGCGGTGCAAAGCACAAGGAAGAGATCACTGCTGCCAACATCGGCGAGTTCCTGGGCGTGGCCAGGTTCCGCGATTCTGAAGTGCATGAAAAATCCGAAGTCGGCTTGGTCACCGGCCTGGCCTGGACCGAGGTGGGCGGCAGCATCCTTACCACCGAAGTGCAGGTGCTGGACGGCAAAGGCAAGATGACCATCACAGGCCAGCTCGGCGACGTGATGCAGGAGTCGGCACAAGCCGCGCTGAGTTACATACGCGGGCGCGCGCAGGCCCTCGGCCTCAGCCGTGAGTTCTATCGCAATGTGGACCTACACCTGCACGTGCCAGAAGGCGCCATCCCCAAGGACGGCCCCTCGGCCGGAATCACCATGGCCACGGCCCTCGCCAGCGCGTTGGCCAAGATCCCCGTGCGGCGCGACATCGCCATGACCGGTGAAATCACGCTTCGCGGCAAGGTGCTGGCGATAGGCGGGCTGAAAGAAAAGCTATTAGCCGCGTTGAGGGCCGGCATCTTTGAAGTGATCCTGCCCCGCGCCAACGAGAAGGAGATCGCCGAGCTGCCGGACAACATCAAGAGCTCCATCAAGCTCCACTTCGTGGACAATATGGACGAGGTGCTGGCCCTGGCTCTGGAAGGTCCTCTGCCCGCGACCCTGCCCGCCGCGGTCGAAGTGATGTCCGCCGTGCCGCCGCCGGAGATTACGGCGAATCTGCCCGCGCCGCAGTAAGACCACTGAACAAAAGGTACGGCGATGTTTGAACGGTACACAGAGCAGGCAAGGCGAGCGATCTTCTTTGCTCGTTATGAGGCCGTCTATCAGTCTGCCGAAAAAATATCACCAGCGCATCTTCTTATCGGACTTACCCGAGATGTTGGTTCGAGAGCAGATGCAGTGGGTTCCCTCAAGGAAAACACAGCACAGCTTCGCGCAGATCTCGGAATTCCATATCCAAAATCTACAACTTTACAACTTGTCAGCGAGCAAAATATTCCCCTAGACGACAATTCCAAAATGATCTTGGCTTACACGGCCCAAGAAGCCAAACTGGATAGGGAGTATTGGATCGATACAGACCATCTTCTGCGCGGCATCCTGCGATTTTCCAATGAAGCAACGGACGCGCTCCAATCTATTTCGCTTGATCTCGCCAAGGCACGCGATGCTTCCAAGCTTATTCGCGCCAAATCCCCTGACAAGAAAACTCTTTACCATCGACTCTTCGGAAGCCCGATTCGAGCACATAGAGACATACTTGTGAAGTTGCTTGCAGTGTTGATCGTTTGCGCGTTAACTGCACTTCTCATTCGTTGGCTCAACTAGCAGGATGAAATACAGAAGCCATTCATCCTGTCAGTTGATGTAGGCGCATTGGCAGCACGGCACCCGCTATAGCTGATCGCAGATTTCGCGAAAGTCCCATGCACCGGATTTATTCGCGACCCACTCGGCTCCGCGGACAGCGCCCTCGGCTAAGCAACGGCGGCTGTGAATCTCGTGGCGGAGTTCGAGGGTGTCGAGGTCGCTCTTGGCGGTGACGATGTGCTCGCCCATGGCGTCGCCTACGCGATGAGAAGTAATCTCCACGGTTGTTCCGGGCCGCGCGGCCTGTATGATCTCGCGCAGCGTAATCGCGGTGCCAGAGGGGGCGTCGAGCTTGGTGACGTGGTGCGTCTCAGAGATGGAGAAGGCGTAACCTTCCAGTTGAGCCAGCGACGCGGTAAGGCGGAATAGCTTTTGCACGCCGATGGAGAAGTTGGTTCCATAGAGCAGCGCCCCGCTCTTCTGTGCCAGGGACTTCATCTCGCCCAAGTGCGCATACCAGCCGGTGGTGCCGACCACGATGCGCCCGCCGAGAGCCAGCACGGCGCGCATATTTTCCAAAGCCGCCTCGGGTGCTGTGAAATCGATGACCACGTCCACACCCTTGAGAGTGGCGGCAGTGAGGGCGGAGGCGTTTTGGTTATCGTTGATGTCCAGCGCCCGCACCACGTGGCCGCGCTCGCGGGCGACGTCAGCGACCAGACTGCCGGTTTTTCCCTTGCCTAAAATGAGAAACTGCATGAGAACCTCTCCCCGCATGATGTGTGTTCCTGGATTCCCCGGTATGAAAACAAGACCTGCGGAACCCGACCGCGGCGTTATTCTGTTTGTGACCTATGCCCGACACTGAACCTGGTAATCAGTTGCCCACTCCTATCGTTACACCTCTCGCTCACCGCCGTAAACGCCGCTGGCCGAAGATTCTGCTCTGGTCTTGCGGCGGCCTGCTTGCGCTCATTCTATTGGCTGCCACCGCCGGCGTGTTCTGGCTTCGCTCAACGGCCAAGGCCACATTGCCGGTCCTGGATGGCGACCTGCACTTGGCCGGGCTTTCTGCTCCGGTCATTGTCCGCCGCGATGCCCACGGTGTACCACACATCGAGGCGGCCACCGAGGAAGATCTTTTCGTGGCCCAGGGATATGTGACCGCCCAGGATCGGCTGTGGCAGATGGACCTCTTCCGCCGCAACGCAAACGGGGAACTGGCGGAGATCATAGGCTCCTCCATGGTCAAACACGACCGGGCTCAACGCGTGCTGCAATTTCGTAATACGGCCCGACGCATCTACGCCAACCTGCCCCCGGCAGACCGCGCCCGCCTCGACGCCTACGCGCGCGGCGTGAACCTGTTCATCGCCCAGCATCAGGCCAATCTGCCGCCGGAGTTCAAGCTGCTCGGCTATCGCCCCCAGCCCTGGAGCGGCGTGGATTCGGTAAGCGTCGGGCTGATGTTAGTCGAGACGCTGGACACGCACGCAAGGACAAAGCTCTTTCGAGAGATTGTCGCCGCCAAGCTGCAAAATCCCAAGCTGGAGGCCGATCTTTATCCGGTCGGCTCGTGGCGCGACCACCCGCCCACTGGTGTGCAAGCGAAACCGAGCCAGTCGAACCCTAAGCCAACCAAGATCACGGATGACGAAGACCGCAGCCAGGCCAGCGCGGCGCCGGAGTCCTATGTAAACCGTCGCACGACGTCCCGTGCCCCATCCATTTCGCGTTTTTTGCGAAATGGGTGGGATACGCAGAATCTAAATACGCCCCTTGTTCTTGAATCCCATGAAGACACCCTTGCTCTGCGCGCCCTGTTGGGCCTGCCCTCCTGCACTGGTTGCGAGCCGGGCTCGAACAACTGGGTCATCGCCGGGTGCCACACGGCCAGCGGCAAGCCGATGCTCTCCAATGATATGCACCTGGGCCTGACTGAGCCGAACATCTGGTACATGGCCGATCTGAAAGCGAACGGAAACCACGGCGCGCCCGATTTCCATGCCGCCGGAGTCACTCTACCGGGAATGCCCTGCGTCATTGCCGGCCACAACGAGCACGTAGCCTGGGGCTTTACCGCGCTTTACGCCGACGTGCAGGACCTCTACATCGAGCAGCTCGACGGCAAAGGAAACTTTCAGAATTTAGATGGGGATTGGAAGCCGCTCCAGATCGACCACGAAGTCATCAAAGTTCGTGGCGGCAAGGACGTCGTGCTCGACGTGCAATTGACCGCGCATGGCCCGCTGCTGAATCCAATCCTGGAAAAGGAAAAGCGCCCCATCGCCCTCAAGTGGACCCTCTACGACCCAACCCTCAACTCGCTGCCTCTCTACCAACTCAACGTCGCCTCCAACTGGAAGGAGTTTTCCGCCGCGCTTGCCACCTGGTCCTGGCCCACGCAGAATGTGGTCTACAGCGACGATCAGGGACACATTGCTTATCACGCGATTGGCAAAGTTCCGGAGCGCGGCGGCGGATTTATTCTCTTTGAAACTCCGAGGTTTCATGACACGATGAACTTGCGCGGGGAATGGAATCGCTTTGAACACTCGGACAGGAAGACGGCCCAGGGACAACCGATGCTCTTCGCTAACACTGAGAATCCCTACATCCCCTTTGACGCGATGCCCAACGCCTTTGATCCGCCTTCCGGATTCCTCGCCACTGCCAACTCTCGTGTAACAACAGACAAATCGCCTTATCCTCTCACGCTGGAATGGGCCGATCCCTACCGCATCGAGCGCATCTACAAATTGTTGGAAGGCCGCGACCATCTTACCCCCGCCGACCTGCTTGCCGTCCAGACCGACGTCTACAGCGAGGTCGATCAGGAGCTGGCCCATCGTTTTGCATATGCTATCGAACACACTCCCTCAGCCGATGACCGCCTACGCCAGGCCGCCGCCCTGATGCGTGCCTGGGATGGACGCCTGACCACCGACTCCGCCGCCGCCTCCATCGTGACCCAGACCCGCCGCGCCTTCTGGCCGTTGATTCTGGAGCCCAAGCTGGGCAAGGAGATCGCCGCCGAGTACCACTGGGGCGAGTCCAACTTTGCCGAGGAAGAGATCATCATGCACGCCAGCCCCGACTGGCTTCCGCCGGCCTACATGAACTGGGACGCGCTGCTCACCGACGCCGTCCGCAAGGGCATGAAAGACGGTAAGGCTCCCTCCGACGTGGCCCGCTGGAGCTATGGAAGCTGGCACGTCGTCGATATCGAGCACCCGCTCGCCGCATTTCTGCCGCTAATTGGCCGCGTGGCCGGAACCGGAGAGCAGCCCCTCAGCGGCGACACCACCACCGTCAAGCAGGTCGGCCGCGCCTTCGGTCCCTCGCAGCGCTTCACCATGGACTGGAGCAACATCGACGGTTCCACGGAGAACATCGTCCTCGGCGAAAGCGGCAACCCCTATTCACCCTACTTCCGCGACCAGTGGAACGACTGGTACAACGGCACCACCTTCACCATGCCCTTCACTCCGGCAGCCGTAGCCGCCCAAACGCGTCACACGCTCCGACTGCTGCCCTAATGCTGTTGCCCAGGTCTCGCTGTTGAGAGCTGGACAACCGTGCAGGGCAAACTCATTTTATTTCCCCGGCAAATGCAGCAGGTAATCCTAGTCCACCCTGCTATCAGGCGATTTGCGAGAGCCTGATTTGATCCATTTCCAGAGCTTGAACCCTGCGAATATTCGGCCTTTTCCCAGGCAATTTCGGTCATTTTAGGCCATTTTTCAGGCAAAATACCCCCTTTTTCGGGGAAAATCCGCTCTTTCCCGGAAGGTCCTTTCTTGCATTGCGGTATATTGTGTACTTTTTACGCACATCGTGGATTTTTCCTTAAAGTGCGTTCCGTATAGCAACGACGAGGGGATTCTTCACTTTTGTGGCATTGTTTTCTTTTCCGAATGCGAATTAATCTGCAAGGTTTTCAGGGAAAATTTATACCCCCAGGGGGTATAGGGGGGTGGGGGGAGTGACTTTCTGGTAATAAATATTGACGGCATAATGTTGGCAATTGAGTACATACAGCCTTCCCCTTCCAGTTGCGCATTTTCTCCATCCAAGATGATTGTGCACCAGGGGATGGTAATTATCTGCAACCGAAGAGGAAGAAGATGCGTATGCGCTGGCAACCGTCCCTCTGGCCCCGCTTTCATTTATCATGAGGCCATGACCGTCGATGTGAAATCGCTTCTGCAAGAAGGCGCGGCCTGTACCGATCAGGCGCTGGAGGAATTGCTGCCCAGCGTGACCACCGTGCCCGCATCCATCCACGGAGCCATGCGTCACTCTGTCTTTGCCGGCGGCAAGCGGCTCCGTCCGCTGCTGGCTTACCAGGCCGCTATCACCATCGCCGGGGCGCTGCCTGCGGGAATCGCCCGTCTGGGCGCGGCCCTGGAGATGCTCCACACCTACTCGCTCATCCACGACGACCTGCCCGCCCTGGACAACGACGACCTGCGACGCGGCAAGCCCACATGCCACAAGGCCTTCGGCGAGGCCATCGCCATCCTGGCCGGCGACGCGCTGCAAACTCGCGCCTTCGAGGTGCTCTCCGATCTCGATTCGCCACTCACGGCCACCGTCCAAATCATCGGCCTCATCGCCAACGCCGTCGGCACCATCGAGGGTATGATTGGCGGTCAGGTGCTGGACCTCGAAAGCGAACACCTGAAGCCCACGCCGGAGCTAGTGATGGCTATTCATCGCGCCAAGACCGGCGCACTCATCCGGGTCAGCGTCGTATCCGGCGGCGTCTACGCCGGGGCCGCCATGGAAGATGTGGCCCGCCTGACCCTCTTCGGTTGCAAGGCGGGACTGGCCTTCCAAATCGTCGATGATGTCCTCGACTTGACCGTGGACTCCGCGCATTTGGGCAAGACCGCAGGCAAGGATCAGGCCACCGAAAAGGCCACCTGGCCGGCCGTCTACGGAATCGAGCAAAGCCAACGCGATGCTGCCCGCCTCATCGAAGAGGCCTTCGCCGCACTGGAACCTTACGGCAGCCGCGCCGACGGATTGAAGGCCGTAGCCCGTTACCTGGTCGAACGCAAAAAGTAGTTTTTTTGACATTTGCCGCCCACTTGCCGGCCAAAAGAAAAGGGGATTCACAACATGAGCCAAAACAATCCAACCATCTCCGCTGCCAACGCGGGAACCATCCAACTCGGAGACTGCACCGTTAATCGCCTGGGATACGGCGCCATGCGCATCACCGGCAAAGGCATCTGGGGGCCTCCGGCGGATCGCAATGCCGCTCTGCAAACCCTGCGCCGCGTGGTCGAGCTGGGCGTGAACTTCATAGACACGGCGGATTCCTATGGTCCCAACGTCTCTGAGGAACTGATCGCCGAGGCGCTGGCGCCCTATCCCTCCGGCCTGGTCATCGGCACCAAGGCCGGGTGGGAGCGTGTCGGTCCGGGGCAGTGGATCCATAATGCCAGCCCCAAGCACTTGCAGGCAGCCGTGGAGGGCAGCCTGAAGAGATTGCGTCTTCAGCGGATCGACGTCTTCCAGTTGCACATTCCCGATCCTGCTGTATCTTTTGACGCTTCCATGGAGACGCTGGCCAGCCTGCGAGAGCAGGGGAAGATTCGCTGCATCGGGCTCTCGAATGTGACTCTGGAGCATGTGGAGCGGGCGCGCAAAATTGTGCCCATCGTCTCGGTGCAGAACCGCTACAGCTTTGCCGACCGCGAATGGGACTTTTTGCTCAACCATTGCGAGAAGAACGGGATTGCGTTCATTCCCTGGGCGCCGCTGGGGCAGAATCGGCAGGGGAATGAGCTTTTAGAAAAGGCCGCGAAAGAACTTGGCTGGACACCGCTCCAGGTGGCCCTGGCTTGGCTGCTCAGGCGTTCCAGCGCCATGCTGCCGATTCCCGGTACGTCGTCGCCGGCTCACGCTGAAGAGAACATTCGCGCGGCGGGGCTTCGGCTGCCCGATGTGTGGTTCAAAGAATTGTCTGAGGTGAATCCGCCGCCTGCAAGCCTCCGTTAAGGCCGATGACGGGGTTAAGCAGACTGAGGAAAGATTCGGTCCGAAGGGAGGCGGGGGTTTCACAGCTTGCGGAAATACTCGAAATTAAGTCAGTCTTGTATCAGGGCACGGCTTCAGCCGTGCCGCAAACGCAACAACACAAATGTTGAGCTTTAGCCCCTGCGGTCTGTTTTTCGTGTGATTCGCTTGGAATTAAGCCTTGTTCCGCAGCCTGTTCAACACCTATATCAAGCTACAGAATGAGCGAGAGCTTTAGCCCCGGATGGACACAGCCCATCTCAACTGAATCCCGGTTCTGCTTACCGGGCCAGAACCCGATGCAGGGCCTCGCGCTTGGCGTCTACATCTTCCACGGTGGCCTGCACCTGGTTGAGCACCCGCTGCACCTGCTCGATATAGCCGGGCATCGCATTCCACCAGGAGAGCAGCGTCTCCTTCTCGTTGAGCATGGCCAGGGCCGTGCCCGAAGCGGCCGCAACCATCCCGGCGCGGCGCTCACCCGACAGCAGCAGTAAACCGGCTGCCACAAGTGTTCCGCCAGCCGCAAAGCCAATCCAGTTCATGGATTCGGGCTCCGTGGCCTCCGGTGTCATCGCAGAATCGTTTGCTGGCTTGGATAGCGGAACAACCAACATCTTCTCTCCTTCCGTTCCGGAACGTTGTCCCGGAATCGGTGCATCCAGTATCGCTCTAAATCGCCGCCCCTGCACAGCGCGGTGGAAATCGCCCCAAACCTTAGTTTGGCTGCCTGGCGCGGCCTTCAGTCCAGGTCAAACTCGCGCAACGGCTTGCCGTCGGGGGCGTCTTTCGCCTTGCGCAGGGCCTCGGCAAACTTCTTCTCCAACAGGTCTTCCTTGTTCTTCTCCGCCTCCACAGACTGGCGGAAGATCGACTCCTTACGCTCATCGTGCTCGCGCATCGCCTGAGCCGCCGTTTCCAGGTCCTCGAACATTCGTTTGCGCGGCGCGGGCGTATGGCTCACCATCAGGCCCGTGGCAGCGTCAATTTTCAACATCGCCCCGCAATCCGGGCACGCAACCTCGAAAATGTGTTCCTTAGCTTTGGCCATGTTCGTTCTAGGAGCATTGTAAGCGTATTCCGGACACATTGCATAGGGGGGCTCAACGCCAGCGAAAAATACGCCTAGTACACGGTCGGGCGTACAGCCTACTCCTATGCGCAGCCCTATTCAATCACCACGCGAATCTCGAATTTCTCATCCTCAGGCGAGGGCTTCTCCCAGCTGCGCACGTAGTGCAGCCGCAGCGCCCCACTGCCTATGTGCCGGGCCTCAAACGTGAAGACCTGGAAAACGGGCTGGCCCACCAGGCCGGGCTTCTCCTCGGGTGGCACCGGGACCTCTGTCTGCGACTGATGATGCAGCTTCAACAGCGGTGTCGATTCCTTCTCGATGTACCACATATATCCGGTGCTGGGATTTGACTTCAGGCGTACTTCAAGCCGGTCCACGAACTTGATGTGCACTACGCCGCCCTTGTCCGCGTCCGTGATAACCTTGGTTGCTGCCAAGGCCGCCTGTGAAAAGCAGGCGATAGCCACCAGCACCAGTAATGCAATCCGTCGTACGGAATCAATCCGGCGAACCAATCGATCAGGCATCATAAAGACATCCTCCCGCGTATTTGAAAGTGCGAAAACACTTGTTTCAGCGCACCCCCAAAAGATACATCGATCCCGAACGAGGTGCAACTAGCGGACGGGGATGCAGCCGGTATCCCAATGAAGCGGGTACCACACCTTCGGTGCGTAGTTATTGTTGCGCCTATTTATATACAACTTTTTATAAATGTAGTTCCAGAGGTCAGCATCGCCGCACATTGAGAGGTATGCTAAGCCGGCATAATCAAACGGCCCTGTTCGTCAGAGCAGGGCCGTTTGATTTGAAGCAGCAATCGGTAAGAACCTCAGCCCTTCTCCGCCGCCGAAGCAATCTTGGCTTCGGCTTCGGCGATAACGCGCAGAGCCTCGGTGTACGCCTCTTCGCGGTCGCCGGCCTGATCCCACTCTTTGTGGCCGCGGGTCAGTTGCTCCTGGGCGCGCGCCACGTCGATCTCCTCAGGCTTCAGCGCGTCAGAGGCCAGAATAGTAACCCGGTCAGGCAACACCTCGGCAAAGCCCCAACTGACGTTGTAACGCTGGTCTCCATCCGGACCACAATGCAGGGTCACGTCGCCCGCGCCCAACTCGGCCACCAGCGGCGCGTGCCCGTAGAGCACCTCCATGTATCCGTTCTTCGCGGGCAGCTCCACCGCCGTCACCGGGTGCTCGAAGAGCGTCCGCTCTGGCGTCACCAGCCGCACGCGCAATTGATTGGTTTCGTCAGCCATGAAAATCCTTTCAGGATTTTAGGGACTAGGGACTAAGGGACTAGGGACTAGGGACTAGAAAAACCCTCCTGCTGAAAATGCGGAGGAAATCAATCCCTGCTCCTTAAGCCCTGATTTCATGGCAGCAATACAGCCGCCAATACTCTTGCTAGTCCCTAGTCCCTTAGTCCCTAGTCCCTATACCGTCGCCTTCAGCTTCTCCGCGGTTTCCAGTACTTCCTCGATGGCGCCCTTCATGTAGAAGGCCTGCTCGGGAATGTCGTCGTACTTGCCCGCAATGATCTCCTTGAAGCTGCGCACCGTGTCGGCCACCTTCACATACGCGCCCGGAATGCCGGTGAACTGTTCGGCCACGTGAAACGGCTGCGACAAAAACTTCTGCACCTTGCGGGCGCGAGCCACGGTGATCTTGTCGTCGTCGGAGAGCTCGTCGATGCCCAGAATGGCGATGATGTCCTGCAAATCCTTGTAGCGTTGCAGAATGCGCTTGACGCCCTGGGCCACGTCGTAGTGCTCCTGGCCCACGATGCGCGCGCTTAAAATGCGCGAGGTCGAGGCCAGCGGATCGACGGCCGGATAAATTCCCAGCTCAGACAGCGGCCGGCTCAGCACGGTGGTCGCGTCCAGGTGAGCGAAGGTCGTCGCCGGAGCCGGATCAGTCAAGTCGTCCGCCGGCACGTAGACAGCCTGCACGCTGGTGACAGACCCTTTGCTCGTCGAGGTGATGCGCTCCTGCAACTCGCCCATCTCGGTGGCCAGGTTGGGCTGATATCCGACAGCTGACGGCATGCGGCCCAGCAAAGTCGAAACCTCCGAGCCGGCCTGCGTGAAGCGGAAGATGTTGTCGATAAAGAGAAGAGTATCGGAGCCTTCCACATCGCGGAAATACTCGGCGACGGTCAGCGCGCTCAACGCCACGCGCAGGCGCGCTCCGGGTGGCTCGGTCATCTGCCCGTAGACCAGCGCGCACTTTGAGTTGGCCCAGTCGCCCGGCTTGATCACGCCCGACTCGGTCATCTCCAGCCATAGGTCGTTGCCTTCGCGGGTGCGCTCGCCCACGCCGCCAAAGACCGAGTAGCCGCCGTGGTTTTTGGCCACGTTGTTGATCAGTTCCATGATGACCACGGTCTTGCCCACGCCGGCGCCGCCGAAGAGGCCGATCTTGCCGCCCTTGAGGAAGGGTTGAATCAGGTCGATGACCTTTATGCCGGTCTCGAACATCTCCTCGTGCGTCGACTGCTCGTCAAACAGCGGCGCAGGCCGGTGAATCGGCATGCGCGACTTCTCGCCGATCGGTCCCAGCTCGTCCACCGGCTCGCCGATAACATTGACGATGCGGCCCAGCGTCTGCTTGCCCACCGGCATGGAGATAGGGCCGCCGGTATCGATGGCCTTCATGCCGCGCACCATGCCGTCGGTGGCTTCCATGGCCACGGTTCTGACGCGCCCCTCGCCCAGATGCTGCTCCACCTCGAGGATCACGTTGATGGGCGTGGGCACATTAAACCCATCGCTGGTCACGCGCAGTGCCTGATAGATGGGTGGCATCGTCGCTTCTTCAAACTGCACGTCCACCGCCGGACCGGAAACCTTGATTACCTTGCCGATATTCTCTGCCATTGTTCTGCCTTTTCGTTTTTACTGCGCCGCAGCGCCGGAAACAATCTCAATGATTTCCTTGGTAATGGCCGCCTGGCGCACGCGATTCATATGCAGCGTGAGCGCGTCGATCATATCCGAGGCGTTGTTGGTTGCCGAATCCATTGCCGTCATGCGCGCCGCGTGTTCGGCCGCAACCGACTCCGTCATGGCGTGATACAGCATGGAAGAAACGTATTGCGGCAGCAGGCCGTTGAAAAGTTCCTCGGCCGGCTGCTCATAGATGTAATCCACCTGCGCGGTGCCGAACTTGCGCGCTTCCTCGTCAGCCTCGGCGGTGTCTACCGGCTCCAGCAGAATGCCCGCACTCAGCGCGGCCTCGGCCATGCGTTCGCGCTCGGCTTCGGTCGGCTCCACGGCCCCGGTAATCTGCGGAATGCCGATCTTCATAATCGGCAATAGCCGTTCCACAACCAGCCGCTGCGCAATCACCGATTTGAATTCGTTATACACAATGTAGGCGGCATCGATTTCTTCGTGCACGTAGCGATTGATGACGCTATCAGCCAGCTCGAAGACGCGGCTGACCTCCAGCTTCAACAGCATTCCCGGATGATCGCCGGTGACTTCGACGGGAGCCTTGCGCACCCTGACTGCATTGCCATTTGCGTCAGTCTGCTCCGCGTAGACCGCCGCCGGATAGCGCCGCCTCATCTGGTCGCGCCCCTTGCGCCCCACCGCTTCTATGTCAATCTCCCTGGTGGCGTTGCCGTGGATGAATTGGAAGGCCGTCTTCAGAATGTTGGCGTTGAAGGCACCGGCAAAACCCTTGTCGCCGCTGATCACAATCAACAGCACCCGCTTCTCTTCGCGCGTGGCAAAGAGAGGATGGCGCAATTCGCCGGTCTCCTCGTCAAAAATATCGGCTCGCCGGGTCAACGATTCCAGCACGCTGGTGATCATTTTGGCGTAGGGCCGTGCCGCCAACGCCCGCTCCTGCGCGCGCCGCAGCTTCGCCGCCGAGACCATCTTCATGGCCTTGGTGATCTGCCGCGTGTTCTTCACGCTGCGAATCCGCCGCCGTAGATCGAGTACGTTTGCCATAGTTCTTTCCAGTGATCAGCTACTTCGCAGCCAGTTCCGTTTTAAAGTTGGCGGCATATTCCTTCAACGCCGCGTGCAACTTGGTGCGCAGATCGTCGTCCAGCGCCTTCTTCTTGGTTAGGTCTTCCATCAGCGCCGACTGCGCGCTCTCAAAGTACTTGTAAAGTCCGACCTCGAAGGCGCGAATATCGCTGACTTGAAAATCGTCCAGGTAGCCCTGCGTTCCGGCAAACAAAATCACCGTCTGCTGCTGCCAGGTCAACGGCTGGAACTGCGGCTGCTTCAACAGTTCCGTCAAGCGGCTGCCGCGGTTGAGTTGCTTCTGCGTCAGCGGGTCCAGGTCCGAGCCGAACTGCGCAAAGGCCGCCAGTTCGCGATACTGCGCCAGGTCCAACTTGAGCGTCGCGCCCACCTGCTTCACCGCCTTGATGGCCGCCGAGAATCCTACGCGAGAAACCGACAGGCCCACGTTTACCGCCGGACGCACGCCGGAGTTGAACAAATCCGTTTCTAGAAAAATCTGTCCGTCGGTGATGGAGATGACGTTGGTGGGGATGTAAGCCGAGACGTCGCCCGCCTGAGTCTCAATCACCGGCAGCGCCGTGAGCGATCCGCCGCCCTTCTCCTTGGACATTTTCGAGGAGCGCTCCAGCAAGCGCGAATGCAGATAAAAGACGTCGCCCGGATAGGCTTCGCGGCCCGGCGGACGGCGCAGCAGCAGTGAAATCTCGCGGTAGGCCATGGCGTGCTTGGAGAGATCGTCATACATCACCAGCGCGTGGCGTTTCGAGTCACGGAAGTACTCGCCGATTGCCGTAGCCGCGTAGGGTGCAATGTACAGCATCGGCGCCGGCTCTGAGGCCGAGGCGGCCACAATCACCGTGTGACCCATCGCTCCGGCTTCCGTCAGCGTTTGAACCACCTGCGCGATAGAAGAGCGCTTCTGTCCGATGGCGCAGTAAATGCAAATCAGGTCGTTCTTGGCGTTGTTGATGATGGTGTCCAGCAGCACGGCCGTCTTGCCCGTCTGCCGGTCGCCGATGATCAGCTCGCGCTGCCCGCGGCCGATGGGAATCATGGCGTCGATGGCCTTGAGTCCCGTGGCCATCGGTTCGCGCACCGGCTGGCGGTCGATGATGCCGGGCGCCAGCCGCTCGATGGGCAGCGAACTGCTGGAAGCGATAGGTCCCTTATCGTCGATCGGCTGTCCCAGCGCGTTCACCACGCGGCCAATCATGCCTTCGCCCACCGGCACACTGAGAATCGTGCCCGTGCGCTTCACCTCATCGCCTTCGCTCAGCTCGGTGTAGTCGCCAAGAATCACCGCGCCCACCGAATCTTCTTCGAGGCTCAGCGCCAACCCGGCAATGCCATGCGGAAAGCTGAGCAGCTCGCCGGCCATCACCTTGTCCAGTCCGTGAAGCCGCGCAATGCCGTCGCCCAGCGACGTAATGGTCCCGACTTCGTCCACCTGGACCTTAGAGTCATAGTTAGCGATTTGCTCGCGAAGAATTTGCGTTATTTCATCTGCCTTGATCTGAGCCATTTTCTTCCTTTGAGGGATTAGTCCCTAGTCCCTAGTCCCTGTCGCCTAACCGGCAATCAATGCTTCCTTTAATCTGTCCAGCCGTCCGCGAACCGACCCGTCATAGACCGTGGAGCCAATGCGCACCACCGTTCCGCCGAGGATCGACTCATCCAGCTTGAAGCTGGCCTGAATCTGCGCGCCCGCCAGTTTGCTCACCCCGTCTACCAGGCCGGCGCGGTCCTTATCGTCGAGTTCGCGGGCGGTCACAATCTCCACCGAGCGCACGCCTTGACGCTCTTGCAATTCCACGCGATATGCCGCGGCCACGTCTTTCACATCGCCAATGCGGTCGTTCTTGATCAGCACCGCCAGCAGGTTGCGCAGCTCCTTCAGGAGCTTAAGCTTCGCGTTCATCTTGTCCAGAACCGCAATCTTCTGCGGGACGGCAACAGCTGGATTGACAAACAATTCTCTCAACTCGGCGCTTTCGTCCCAGGCGGCAAGAAAATCATCCAACTGCCGGTCCAGCGCCACTGTGTCCAGTTTTTTCTGGGTCACCACGTCGGCAAAGGCGCGGGCATAACGTGCAACAAAGACTGCCATCTATTTCCGCCCTTCCTTCGCTGTCGTCTTCACTGCCGAATCACCCAGAAACTCGGCAATCAGCGCCCGGTCGGTCTCCGGCGTAATCGCCAATTGCTCGACGGCCTGTTCGATGGCCAGATCCGCGGCAAAGTTGCGCAGCGAACGCCGCGCCTGCGCCGCCGAGGCTTCAATCTCCTGCGCGGAAGCGGCTACAATGCGGGCGCTCTCTTCCTTGATCGTGGACTTGATGCGCGCCTCGTCCTCCCGGCTTTCCACTTCCACCTGCGCGCGAATCTGCGCAATCTCCCCGTCCAGCCCGGAGAGCTTGGCTTCAATCGCGCTCAGCCTTGCGTTGGCGTCTTCGCTTACCTTGCGCGCCGATTCGATGTCGGTGCTAACCTTCGCTGTACGATTGCGCAGCGTCTTAGGCAGCCAGCGGACAAGAAGAAAGCCTACCGCCAGCACGATAATGGCGAAGTTGATGCCCTCGAAGATGCGCGCCGTAATCTCCACATCCAGATGCAGCATTCTGGCCATTGTCCGCACTATGGGAGCGTGCAGATAGACGTCGTTTGAGTCTGCCTCGGCCTTCTGGCCCTCTTCGGGCTTTGCAGCCTCGGGCCTGGCCGTGCTGTTCAATGCCGGCTGGGCCGCTGGAGCGGTGGTCTGGGCCGTAACGAGGGTGGGCGTGGCCAGCCCGGCGGCAACAAGCATCGCCAAAAGAAAAATACGAAAAATGGGAGGTGAAAAACGCCTTGCTTGCATGAAATCTCTCAACGGGAACCCCCGGCGGCCACGGGCAGCACGGCGCGCACCACCTGCCGCGCCAAATCTCCAGCGGAGGCCTGAATGGCCAGCCTGGCCTGCGCGGCCTCGGCTTCCAGCGCCGCCTTGGCCTGGCTTACCTTCTGTCCGGCTGCTTTGCGAGCGGCATCCAGGGCCGCGTCGCGTTCGGCATTCCACTGCTTGATTCGAGCTTCGCGCGCCTTGAAGACCTCGCCCCGCGCCAGGCGCAACTTGTCGGCATACTCGCCTGCCAGTTCCTCGGCTTGGGCGATGGCCTGTTGAGCCTTCTCCTGCGCGCCTGCGGTGCGGGCGTAGCGCTCTTTCAGCGTGGCCGTTAGAGGCCCCTGTACCAGAAACTGGTACGCCAGAACCAGCACGGTGAACAACAGAATCGTGGGAATCGCGCTAAGCAGAAACGTCCCGAGTTGTTGAATGATCAATTGCATGCGTATTTAGCTTGTCCAGCTTGTTCTTGGTGTTCTGTTTTCCAGGCGGTCTAATGGGCCGCTCGCGCGCGGGTGAACACTTTTTTGTATCAGGAGCGAACCGTCAAGTCAACGAATCTGGCCCCTATTTAGGGGACTCCCGTGACGGCGGTCACTAATTGGAACTAGTGTTCAAAAAAGAACTTGCTTTTGTCAGAAACAAGCCTAGACTGAGGTTATCACCTAGACCCGGTCCAGGGTCCAGCGGGCGGTCGGCTTCGGGAAGTCTTTCCACTCCCGAAGTCGGCTGCCCGCTTCTCCATTTTTCAGGCTATATTTCTTCCCGCAAACAGCCTGTTTTCACTGCCAATTTCCTATGGTTTGGCGGCCGGTTTGCCTATCGTCAGCAGCCCCTGCGCGCGCAGCCAGCTCTCCAGCAGGTTGGGCCATTGGTCCAGAACGGCGTCGCCCTTGCCCAGGCCCACGCCATGCGGTCCGTTAGGGAAGAAATGCGCCTCGGAGGGAACGCCGGCCTTGACCAGCGCCGCATAAAACCGCAGCCCCTGCTCCACTGGAACCGACTGGTCGTTAAAGGTGTGGTAGAGAAAGGTGGGCGGCGTCTCCTTGGTGACCGACAAGTCCGGAGAATACCCGGTCTTCAACGGGTCGCACCGCTCTGCGCCGAAATCCTTCTTGCAGCGGTCCATGTAGCGGGGATCGGATTCGGAAAGAGCGCCAATCCAGGGATAGCCCAGCACCAGGTAATCCGGACGGCTGGAGACGCGCTCAACGGGGTCCTCGGCATCCGGTTTTCCGGCCACAAATTGCGTGCCGGCGAGCGCCGCCAGGTGCCCCCCGGCCGAGAAGCCAATCACCACAATCCTATTGGGGTCGATCTGGTAGTCCCGTGCCCGCGCCCGCACCGTCTGCACGGCCCTCCGCGCATCCAGCAGCGGAACCGGCAAAATGTAGCCGTGCGAGGCCAGCCGGTAGCTCAGAACGAAGGCGCGAAAGCCGCGCGTGGTAAACCAGTCCGCCACCTGCCGCCCCTCATGGTTGGCCGCCAGATGAAGATAAGAGCCGCCCGGCAGAATCACCACTGCCGAGCCGTTGCCCTGGCCATGCGCAGGCTCAAAGATGGTCAGTGTGGGCGTGTCCTCGCACGCCTTGCCTATGGCCTGGGGAACATCGCCCGGCCACAAACGGATGGTCTGGATGCCAAGAAAATCATTATTGGTGCCCGTCACCGCACAGGGCTCTGTTTGCGCCCGCGCCAGCCCCAACGACAGCAAAGTCACGGCCAGGATTGCTAAGAATCGTCTCATCGGAAACCTCACAATGGTTCGCGCCGATTATACAGTCTGCGGGAAGCTCGCGGGGCAGGTAGATTTGGCTGTTATCCAACCCGGCAAGCAAAATCACTCCCCTGAAACACTGAAATACCATAGCAAATGGGTATACTGTGCCGATAAAGATTCACGCGGGGTGCGGCTGGCCCCTTAAACCTGAAGGAGTTTTCTATGCGTCTCACAGTCCGCTGTTTTCTGCTTTCTACCTTCCTACTCCTGCCTTTCGCTGTCTCCTGCCACTCGGCGACTTCCATCATGTCGGCCACTACATGGACTACACACGACGACCCGGCAGGCTTCTCGGTCGACATGCCTGCTGGATGGAGCGTGATCGCCGACTCCTCGCAAGGGCGCATCAAGATGCACGGAACCCGTGGCGAGCAGGTCGTGATCTGGCCCATCTTCATCGAAAAGAGGCAATTGAACGCCTCTGGCGCGGCCCGGCTCGTGATGCAACTGGCGCGCCGCCTGGATAGCAGCCTCTCCTGGACTCCCGCCAGCGCTCCCGGCTCTGCTGCCCGTGTCATTGCCAAGGGGGCTCAGCGTAGCGGCGCCACTCTGCTCACCTGGTCCAACACCCCCTCCGGCGCATCCGTCGCCCTCTATGAGTTGGTGGCTCCGCCCGATGTCTATGCCTCTTCGGCAAACACCTTTACCCGCATTCTCCAGAGTTTCCGTGGATCGCCGGAAAATGCCTCCCATCAAACCGGCGGACACGCCGGCACAGGACCGGTCACCTATGTCAATTGGAGCGACCCGCAGGAAGGCGCATACACCCTTCAGGTTCCGCGTGGATGGCAGGTATCGGGGGGTGCCTATCGCCTCAGCGCCACCGATGTTCGCAATAGCGCCACCATGTTCTCGCCCGACGGGCAGATGCTTGTCTTCATCGGCGACACCAATATCGGCGCTTTCATTGAGCCCAACCAGACCTTCGCTTACGCGGGAATGCACGAAGGCAGCTTTCAGACCCTCGGCGACGGAACACGGCTGGAGATTCGCCGCTTTATGACCGCTGCGCAATTCGCGCGCTCCTACGCGCAAAATCGGCTTGCATCGCAGTGCTCCAGCGTACAGGTGGAATCCAACTCCGACCGCCGGGACTTGCTGCCTGCCTTCTCGCAGGTCATTCGCGAAGATGAACTGTCCAGCGCGCAAACCACCGCTGGTGACGCCGCCTTCAGTTGTACCGGCAAGAGCGGGCCGCTGCATGGGCATGTCTATGCCATCACCATGCGTATCTCCTCCGGTCCCTCCTCAATGTGGTTTGTATACCGGCTCTACGGTTATATCGCCGCGCCTCAGAGTCAGCAGGCCGCCGAAGGCGTTTCACAGCAAGTGATGCAGTCCATGCGGACCGATGCGCAGTGGCGGATGCGTGAAAAACAAATCGCCAACAACGCCGTGCAGCAGGACAACTACCGTTCGCAGCAGATTCAGGCCCGCGCACGGGCGGCCATTCAGGAGAATCAGCGGCAAACCAGCGAGATGATCGTCAAGGGATACGAGCAGCGCTCCCAGGTCTACGACGAAATCTCCCGCAAGCGCGAAAACTCCATCCTGGGCACCACCGACGTCATAGATCCGGTCAGCGGCTCACAGTACAAAATCGACAGCTATTCCAACTACCACTGGATGAACAATCAGGGTGCTATCGTGGGCAACGACACCGGTACAAACCCCGGTTACGGCTGGCACGATCTGGTCACCTTGCCCTGAAGGAGACTTGTAATGGAAACGCGAAGTATAGTCACTGGCATTATTGTGGCTCTGTCTCTAGTGCTGTTCGTAGTGCTGCGGCTAGTGGGCTCAAAGAATCACGTCGAAGCGCAGAACTCACCTGTGCAACTCTTCTTTATGCAGCCGCCGGAAATCACGATCGGAGTGCCCGGCCACCCCTTCCACGCGACCGTCATAGCTGATTGGAATCTATCTGAGCCGAGTAGAAAGGTATTTAGCACCGAGGAAAAGGGGAACGTCTGGCGAGACGAAGCCGGCGATGTGAGGGTGGAGGGCGCAAGGACGCGCAATGGGCGTACTCCGGCTCAGCCTCCTACTTTCAATGTTCTGTTTTTGGCATCGAATGGGACAATGCTTAGTTGGAAGAATGGGACTACGAACGTTGTCTCTTTCCGCAGTACAAATCTGAATAGCTCGAATCACTTTTTCGAAAACATGGCTGTCCCGAAAGTATTCAATTATTCTCGCTCCTCTCTATATAACTGTCGGGAGGATGGAGTTGAGTGCGTCACTGAGCCTCTTGGGGAGCGAGACGTCGAGGGAATTCGGGTGAAAGGGACGCGATACAAGGAAACAATACCCGCCGCCACTCTGGGAGCACCGAATGAAATCATCGTGAGCCGAGACGTATGGAGCAGTCCAGAGATGAATATCGTCGTGGAAATTGATGGCAAGGATCCCGTTTTTGGCAACTTCGAAATGCGGCTTTCAAATGTTTCAAGTGAGCCTCAGGATAAAAGCCTGTTTCAGATTCCTCAGGGCTACAAAGAGAACGACATCACACCACCTTCTGGGCTTATACCGCGACCTAGGATGTAATCAGGGCAGATGGCCCGTTCATCAACCCCGAAGAATCGCCATGAGTCTTTAGAAGCTGTGCCCCGTTCATCGCGGCTTTATCGCGATGAGCGGGCGGGTGGCGCCGGTCTGACTACAAATGAATGGGTGCCCCAAGTACGGGGTCCCCACGGACTCGGGGTCCCCGGCGAGCGATTGTTGCTCGCTGGGGTGAAGGGACAGGCCATCGTCCGTGGGGTGGAGTTCCCTCGCTTTTGGGGACCTGGGATACCACGAATCCTAGCCTACCTTCCCTGATCTCTGATTTATTTTCAAAATCTTGCTGATAATTATGTAGTAAACATCGACTTAAACTCAACAGAATGAATATGTTCCACGTGGAACATTTTTCGCCCTAACCCCTTGATTCTGTTCAAAACGGATCTTCCCAACAAGCGATTTTTGGCGGGTCGCGCATGTCTGACCACAAATGTCCGGGTGCCCCAGGCCTCGATTCTGAGACCTGGGAAGTAAAGATTCATGAGGTCATGGTACTATTTCCCCGCGCTGCCGATGAACCCCGCCAGGTCGCTTTTCAACTGCCGCAGCGCATCGACATTCAGATAGATCATGTGCCCTGAGGGGTAGTAACCAAACTTCACATTGCCACGCAGCTCCGGCTCCAGGTTCATGTGCGCCAGGTCGAACTCTGTGGCAAAGAACGGCGTGGCCAGGTCAAAGTAGCCATTGGCCGAGAAGACCTTCAGGTGTGGATTCTTGCGTATCGCGCTGGCCAGGTCCGCGGCCACCCACGGCTCAGACTGCGACTGCCCGAAGGGCCCCATCATCCCCGGACCAGCGCTGGTGGGCCTGTGCTTCCAGTCCCACTGGCCAATCGAGTCGGCGCTGGGCCGGTAAGCGTCGGTCGATTCGTACTTTAGCTCCCGCCCAAGATAATCGTGCAACTCGGCGACAAAGGCGCCCACGATGCCCGTATCGGAGGCGTCGTAGCTGGGCGCTTCGCCGGCCGCGTCCACGTCCACACCCTCAAAGCGCATATCGTAGCGGCCCAGCGTCTTGCGGTCATCGCGCAGGACCTCTTTTCTAAAACGTGTGGGCGAGATTCTCAGATTGGCCTCTTTCACGTACTCCACGCTCAGGCCAGTCAGCCGGCTTACGTCCTTGGCCACGGTGTCCAGTTGCGCCGCCGGCAGATTGTGCCCCGCAAACAGCGCCTGCGCGTAAGGCCCGGAGGCAAAAACGCGCGCCTGCTCCACCCAGGTTGCCAAGTCAGCCGGTTTGTTGGGAATCATGTTGAAGTACCAGGCTGCCGCAGCATAGCTGGGCAGGTTGTAAATGAATACCGAGTCGTAGCCGCCGGCGCGGATGCCGTAATTCAGAATCGAACTGATCAGCACCACGCCATTCAACTGCACCCCGTCGTTGCCCAGCATGTCGGCCAGTGCAGCCGAGCGCGTTGTCCCGTAAGATTCGCCAATGAGAAACTTCGGTGAGTTCCAACGCTGGTTCACGTTCAGATAGCGTTGGATGAAGCGGTCAAAGGCGTGCAGGTCCTGATCCACGCCGGTGAAATCCTTGGGCGTCCCCTTGCCCACGGCGCGCGAGTAGCCGGTCAGCGGAGCGTCAATGAAAACTAAATCGCTTTTGTCCAGCAGCGAGTACTCGTTCGGTACGAGCTTGAAGGGCGGTCCCGAGGTCGCGTTGGGGCTGTCGGTCGCAATGCGCACCGGCCCGAACGAGCCCATGTGCAGCCACAGCGAGGCCGAACCTGGGCCGCCGTTGTATAGAAAGCTTACTGGCCGCGTCTGCGCGTCTGCACCGTCCAGCGTGTAAGCCACGTAGAAGATGCTGCCGTATGGCTTGTCCTCCTCGTCGCGGATGAGCAGCGTGCCGGCCGTCGCCGTGTACTTCAGCGTTTTGCCGCCCAGCGCCAGTTCATGGTGCGTGGCCACGGTCTTCTCCGGTGGAATGGGCGTCGTCGCATCCTTCTCCTTGTCGGCCTCTTTGTCTTTATGAGTCTCCGCGCTCGTCGTCGGTGTCGGCGTCGGCGCGGCATTCCGCACCTCCTGCGCACGTAGCAGGTCAGGGGAAAGGAACAACGAAGCCAAGGCAACCAGCAGGACTACGCCATACCGATAAGCTATTTTCATTTGCAAAAATCCTCCAGAACGGTTTAATCAGTCTAGCATTGCGTAGGCTTTGCCTTCGAGTGCCCCGGCGTGCAGGCAGGCAATCACAGAAATTCGAATTTGCAGATTATTTCCGGCATCCTGCTACGCTGAAGTTGGATCAGCCCTCTCAGTCGGGCTGGTACCGTAGGTGGAGAGGGTACCCCCCCACCCCCCCTTTTACTGTGAGACTGTGAAACTGTGGAGGAATTGTCTTCCCTTCATGCAACCGTCATGCGGCCCCGATCTCTGATCTCTGATTTACAGCCACATTTCCGTGTGCCCTGTGCCGCACTTCGCGGCTTGCGCGGTAATCTCCTCTGCCAGCTCAAAACCATAGCGGACAAAGTAATAGGCCGCTCCATGCACCCGCTCTTGCAATGTACCGTTGGGATACAGCGCCAGGCTGACAGCCTCGGCCTGGCGCAAGAGCGCCTCCTCGCGCTGCAACTGGAAGTTGGCCGCCAGCCTCCGCAGCCTGCTCATCTGGTAGCGCATCTTGCTGGCCGCCGTTTCAGCCGATCGGCCCAGGTCAGCATCCAGCGAGCCCATCCACTGCAGCAGCGCTGCAAGCTCGGACTCCAGCGCCGTCCCCGCTTCCGCCAGCCTCCGCTTTTCCTCCTCCGGCAAGACTTGAGAAGCCAGCAGTTGCGCCAGCGACACGGAGTTCTCGGCAAAAACCCGTTCCAGCGTCAGCCCATGCTTCTTAAGCGCTTCGCCAATCTTCGGTTCAATCAGCGTGGCGGAAAAACGCGGCAGCACCGGCGTTTGCCGGCCCAGAATCCGCTCATACAGCACGGCTGACTGAGCAAAGTAGGCAATCTCGGCCGGTCCCCCAACGATGGCTGAACTCGCAAGCAGATAATCCTGAAAAACCGGCCTGAGCAGCGCCGAGGGCGAAATACGCTCGGGCTCGGCGTTCAGAATCCCCGCCAAATCACTCGTCGAAAAGCTCTGCTGTCCCACCTGCCACAGTCCATCCGGCTCCTGCGCGCTCGGGGGCAGCCGCTTGAGCGCCGCGCGAACTCCCGTCCGTTCGTCGATGAGAAACAATAGGCTGGACTGCGGCCCCACAGCCACCTGCGTGTGATAACCAGCCGCCTCCAGTTCCCGGTTGCGCTCAACCAGAGCAAAGTGCAGCTCATCAGCCCGCTCGATAGCCGCGCGCAACACTGGCGCGGCCATGCCGTGGAATGCGCGGCCTCCAGCGTCCAGCAGTAGCAGCCCCTGTGCGGCAAAAATCCTGGAATAAAACTCAGCAAAGGCCTGGGCCAGCGTTCGCCCCGGCTGGTAAGCGCGGGTGAGCGCCTCCATGGCTTCGGAATCCCCCAACAGCTCCCGCGCCTGATCCACCAACGGCGTAATTGACTCGTCCAGCACCAATACGCCCACTGGTCGCGCCGCCTCGTGAGCCCCCGCATAGGTTAGCCTGCGCAGCTCGCGCCGCGCCGGAAAGACGACGTGGTTGATCTCCGCAAAGTCGTGGTCTTCCGTGGCCAGCCAGAAGACAGCAGCGTGAGGCTGTCCCGTGGCCGAGGCCTCTCGCGCCCGCGCCAGCGCCGTAGCCGCTTTGAAAGGCGTGAACAGCGGCCCCCCAAACAGCCCCACCTGCTGTCCGGTGACCACCACTCCCGCCCCGCGGCGGAGAGCCTCGAGCGCCGCCGCGGCAGATGTAGAAGGATTCTGCCCGGCCAGCAGCCGCACCAGCTCCCCCCAGTGCGCGGGAACCGCAGGCCGCTGCTGCCAACTCTCGTCCCAGGGACCAGCGCCATAAAACGCCCGCGCCCCCGCCGCGCCGGAGCAGTACTCCAGAAACAGCCGGTGCAGCCCGGGCACAACGGTAATGGGATGGCAATCTGCGGTCAGCAACTCGTTCTCTTGATCCATCGAATCCCACGGCAAACTCGGTCTGCACGCTTAGAATGAGATTCGGCTCCTGTTAAGGATGCCATGCCAGACCCAATCGATGCACGAGTACGTTTTGGTTGCGGCATTCGGGCCCGGTGTGCGTATACTCTGTATCTGGTTGCGCATGTTGTCGAATTGCGCAGCAATTGCCCCCTGAGGAGAGACAAGAGATGCCCAAAAAGAAGAAAAAAGCCGCCAAGGCCTCCAAGCCCAAGGCAAAGAAAGCCACCAAAGCCAAAGGGAAGAAAGCCGCCAAGCCCAAAGCGAAAAAGGCCGCCAAATCCAAAGCGAAAAAAGCCGCCAAGCCCAAGGCAAAGAAAGCTGCCAAATCCAAAGGGAAGAAGGCAGCCAAATCCAAGGGGAAGAAAGCCGCCAGGCCCAAGGCAAAAAAAACTCTCAAGGCTAAAACGCTGAAGCCTCGGGTGAAGAAGGCCCTCAAAGCGCTCTTGCCTGCGGTGGAAGAGAAGGCTGAACTGCTCAGTTCCGAGACGGTCTTCGAGGGGCCGCTCTTCCGCGTGCTGCGCGACCGCCTCGTCGAGCCCGGCGGCAATCTGGCTACCCGCGACATCGTCCGCCACAACGGCAGTGTGGTCGTACTGGCCATCGACAGCGCGAAAAGCAAGCGCGACCCCTGGGTTGTCGTTGAGCGGCAATACCGCCATGCCGCCAACAGGTTCTTGTGGGAACTGCCGGCCGGCAAGCTGGAGCCCGGCGAAGACCCACTCCTGGGCGCCCAACGGGAGCTTGCAGAGGAGACCGGCTACCGCGCCAAAAAATGGAAGCCGCTGGTCGAGTACTACGCCAGCCCCGGTTTTCTGGGCGAGTCGATGAAGGTCTTTGTGGCTGAGGGCCTGATCGCCGGTGACACCAATCCGGACGACGACGAGCAGATTGCCTTTCGCCTGGTCAAACTCTCCGAGCTGGTCAAGCTGATCGAAAAGGGCGCGATTCTGGACGGCAAGACGCTCTCCGCCGTGCTTCTGTACGCACGCAGCCTCGCCGGAAAAGGCAAGAAATAGCCGGCGTCTCAAGGCTCCACAGGTTGCGTAATCCACTCATTTGGAGGCAGGCGGGGGGTTAGTCCCCGCCTAATTCCAATAGAATCAATGTGGTCTAGCAGGGAAAGGCTTCAACCCACCATTGATCCCAGAGTGTCGCTTTAGGGGATATCGCCTTAATCTTTCCCTTTTACCGCAGCCTGTCCATCTAAACCGTCCTTTTCCAGCCTGGGCCAGAGGCTACAATCCGGCCCTGTCCCATAATGTGCGTTTTTAAACAGTATTCCTGCATCTTTCCAATGATTTTTGCGTCCTAATTCATAGATTCATAGCGACGGGCATTCCCCAGCTTTTATTGCCCGCCGTACATCACAGGATGTAAGGAAGGCAGGACCCTGTGGCACAGTACAAAGGGAAGGTCAAGTGGTTCAACAACGCCAAGGGTTACGGTTTCATCGGACGTGAAGATGGGCCGGACGTATTCGTCCACTATTCATCGATTCAGTTGGACGGATACAAGACGCTGAAAGAGGGCGATGACGTTGAGTTCGATATCGTCCAGGGCCAGAAAGGCGCCCAGGCGGATGCAGTGATCCGTCTAAGGGGCGCGGCTACCCCGAGCGCCACCTCCAGTGTGACCTAGAGGCGCTGAAGATAGGGCGAGGCAGCAAGACCGTCACGGCGCGGGCACTGGACGTGTGTCCATTCTCTTTTCCCTGTCACAATTGTGCTCAGCTCCCCTCTCACACAGCCCCCCGGAACATCCCCTTTCGTGCAAACCGCCTCGTTTTCAGAAATAATATGCTGGATATATGCGCCCGGAGAGATAAGATAAGGGCGCCATGAGCTTACTCCATCAGGAATCCCCGAGAGATATTGACGATGCCGCCCGCGGTGAAGAGTTCACCAGGGGCACCACCCATGTGGTCTGGGCAGGCGTAGCCGCTACCCTGCTGGTTGCCGTCGCCCTCGCCCTTTACGTGCTGGCTACTCAAAAGCCGCCTGTAGTCAGCGGAGAGATTGTTCAGGTCTGGGCTCACCCCAACCACGTCGTGACCTCAGGCATGGACGCCAACGGCTATCCCATGGCCAAACAGAGCTTCGACCAGGTGTTGGTCATTGCCCGCATCAAGCTGCGCAACCAAAGCAAGAATCCGCTCGTCCTTGAAGATGTATTGGCCAATCTCCGTCAGGCAGACGGCATCCTCTCCGTCTCCGCCGGAAGCTCGGGCCAATACGATGAGGTCTTTCTCGCCTATCCCGAGCTGGCAGCGCTCCACTCCAGCCCGCTTTCGCCCCGCACTACCCTCGAACCGGGGCAGAGCATGGAGGGCAACACTTTCTGGATTTTCCGCATGTCCAGGCAGGAGTGGGATGCGCGTCAGGATCTGAACTTCACCTTCAGATTCCAGTATCAAGCTAACCTGGTGCTCGCACCCCACACCGCTGTTAAGGAACAGTAGCAGGAGCAGGCGCGCTCTTGGGCGCCGACAGGTACCCGCTTACCTGGTTCTTTGAGGTGACCGCGTTCACCACCACTTCAAAGAGTTGCGGGTCCTTGCCGCTATAAAACTGCAACGGCTCGTTCATTCCCTTGTTGTTCTTCGGCACGGGCTTGTCATCCGACACTACCGTCAGGCTATAGGTGTACTTCTTGGGGTCGGCCTTGGTCAGCTCCAGGCTCACCGTGCCCACCGGCTTCTTCTGGCCTTTGGTCAGCGTGAACTCGTAGTAGTTCCGGTCGCCTCTGTGCTTCAGCAGTTCCAGCTCATCGTGATTGCGCGCAATCAGGGTGCTGTGACCGTCCAGATCACCCCTCACTGACTGCAACTGGTTGATCGTCGTGGCCAGGTCACTCTGTGTCTTGGTCAGATCCGTCTTGACTCCGCCCACGTCGGTCTTCACCCCGGAAACATCCGTTGAAAGCCCGTTTACCGCCTGCGCGGTCTGCTTCTGGGCGTTCTCCAGCCGTTGGTTATCGGCCTGCTCCCGGCGGAGAATCTCCTGGGCGCGCGCATCCATCTGCTTCTGCGTCAGCCCCAGTGACTGGCCCAACTCCTCGTTAGCCACTTTGAGGCGGGCGTCGGTTTCGCGCAGGTCCGCAGCCAGTTTCTTGTTCTGATCCTTGGCCGCATCGATTTCTTTCTGCTGGTTGGTCAGAGTACCGCTCTGCACGTAGTTCCAGATCAGGCCGCCCACTCCGGCCAGCAGGGCCACGGCGATGGCCGCCAACAACGCGCCTGAATAGCTTCGGGGTGTGTCGTCAAGTACACTCATTTTTTTACCTTTCTTTGGCGGCCCGTCTCGCGGGCCGTTTCTCGTGTAGGGCATCTTCCTGACTGGTTAGACGCCACTGAAAATGGATTTTCTCCAGAAATTCCGGCCTATTCTGCCGGATTTCGCCCGGAACGCCTAAAAACGAAGCTCTCGCTTCAGGCCCCACGGGGTGAATCTACAGAATATAGAAATATTCTCCCTTGTGCGGGGAAAGCTGCTCGTATTTGAACACTGCATGCCTCAAAAATGGCTTCTGGGCCGTTTTTCCCTCCGCACCGTCGCCCCTTTCGTGACAACTATGGAAGCGCTACGATATAAACATCTTTGCTGTACTTTTATGCTAGGGCTATTTCTGAATCTCAGGTAAAATTGCCACATCCACCTAAGTAACAACTATAAGGGAGAAATCCGAAGGCTATGTCGACTGCTGTCGCTGGGAAGGGCTTGGAAGGAGTTGTCGCGGCAAACTCCGGTATCTGCTGGATCGACGGCGAGGCCGGCGTACTCTCCTATCGCGGCATCGACATTCACGAGCTGGCCCTGCATTCCACCTTCGAGGAGACCACTAGCCTGCTGTGGAACGGCATTCTGCCAAATCGGCTTGAACTGCGTGAGTTCCAATCGCAACTGACGCTGGCCAGGGGCCTGGACTTCCGCATTGTCGACATGATGCGCGGCATTCCCGCCTCGGCCACCCCCATGGAGGTATTGCGCACGGCAGTCTCCGCGCTCAGCTTCTACGACGCCGACGAGAAGGACAGCTCCCACGACGCCAATGTGCGCAAATGCTTCAACCTGACCGCCCAGATCGCCATGATCGTGGCCATCTACGACCGGCTGCGCAAGGGGTTGGAGATTGTGCCCCCCGACCGCTCCCTGAACCACGCCGCCAACTTCTTATGGATGCTCAACGGCGTCAAGCCCTCCGAGACAGCCACACGCACGCTGGACTTGGCGCTGGTGCTGCACGCCGAGCACGAGCTGAACGCCTCCACCTTTGCCGCTCGCGTCATTGCCGCTACCCTGGCCGACGTCCATTCGGCCGTCACCGGCGCCATCGGCGCCCTCAAAGGGCCGCTGCACGGCGGCGCCAACGAAGGCGTCATGCGCATGCTCTACGAGATCGATAAGGCCGGCGCAGATCCGGTCGAATATGTGAAGAGCATGTTGATGGCCAAGCAGAAGATCTCCGGCTTCGGCCACCGCGTTTACAAAACCGAGGATCCCCGCGCTACCCACCTGCGCAAGATGAGCGAGCAGCTCGGCAAAGACGCCGGCATGCCCAAGTGGTTCGATTATTCCCGCGCCATCGAGCTTTACATCAACGCCGACAAGAAGCTCAACGCCAACGTGGACTTCTATTCCGCCTCCACCTACGCCACCCTGGGCATCGACATCGACCTCTACACACCCATCTTCGCCATCAGCCGCATCGCCGGCTGGGCCGCGCACATCATCGAGCAGCTCGACGACAACCGCCTCATCCGTCCCCGCGCCGAATACATCGGCCCGCCTTATCCCGCGCCGTACATTCCCATGGAAGAGCGCGGGTAACGTCTCACCCCTGCCGCCGCTCCTTCCACAGCAGATAAAGCCCCCACGCAGCAAGCGTGCAGCCGTCGCAAATCACGCCGCGGCGCATCATCTCTTCGAACTCACCAACGGAAACGGAGCGAACCACCAGGTCGTGCTCTTCGGCGTCCGGCTCTTTCTCCGCGTGCGTCAGCCCGGTGGCGAGATACACGTGCTGCTTCTGCCGCGTAAATCCGTATGCGATCCAAAGCTCGCCAAGGCAGGTCATCTCCGCGGCTTCCAGCCCGGTCTCTTCCTTCAGTTCGCCGCGCGCCAGCTCTTCAGGGTTTTCAACTTCCATCTCCCAGCCGCCCTGCGGCAGCTCCAGCGCCCGCTCCCCGATGGTGTACCGGAACTGCTCCACCAGCCACACGCGCCCCTGGTCGATTGGCAGGATGATGGCTGCGTCGTGCTTCTCCACCACGCCGTATATACCCCGTTCGCCGTTCGAACGCAGAATCTCGTCCTCCCGCACCCGCATCCAGCGGTTGCGATAAACCTCGCGGCTGGAGAGGGTGGTAATGGACCCGTCTGAATTCATAGCGATTCCTTGCTTCTCAATGCACCAATTGTCTGATCGCTCTTGCTTTGAAAGGGCGCGGCTTTAGCTGCGCCATTAGAGGCTAATAGAGAGTCGTTGGGCTTTAGCCCCCGAGGGAATGCGTCTAATTCAAAACAACCATTCGCGGAGCAATACGCGTACTGCTCCGGACGTTCAACTAATCTTGCCTTGACCGGATTATTTGCAATATAGGCGCGATGAATCTCATAATCCTCATCGTCGCGAATCCGATGATCCGAATATCCCGTAACCCAAACGCCTCCGAGCCATTTGAACTCCCGCTTTGCTCGAAATGAATATCCGCCTTTCAGGCATTGAATCGCCAATTCAAGGCTGGCGCTGGGCGTAAGGATCAGATGAAAATGATCGGGCATCAACACAAACCCATGGAGCAGATAGCGCTCTGGACGATAACCATAAAGAGTCTCAAGGAATAACTTAGCCCATCGCTCGTGGCGAAAGAATGGTCTGCGTTCTGCAGTGTTCGAGGTCACGAAGTAAGTTTGCCCGTTGTTGGTTGCAACCTCTCGCTTGGGGATCATACATTCCCTCGGGGGCTAAAGCCCGGCTTCATTTTGGTCATCGAGTGGCGCAGCTAAAGCCGCGCCCTTTCAAAGCTCGTTCAATCAGCTATTGTCCCGCACAATTTTGCCACAACATGGGAAATCTGGTTCTCGTATTTCGACTTGGCCATTTTCTTCAGGTGCTCGCGAAGCCAATCCTCGTCCCATAGTTCCCATTTTCGGTCCTCGAAGTGCTTGCGAAGTTTGCTGCGGTTGTCCTTGCTAGCGATATGCCCACAAGCCAGACAAAGACGAACATTGCTGGCGGGAATCGAAGGACACGCCCCCGATTCGGTAAGTTGCGCCCTCAGTCGGTTGAGGACAACTTCTCGCAGTTTGGGCTTGGCGTCGGAAAAGAGCTTGTACCGGCCCGCAGTTACAGCGTCCGCACCGCTAAGTCCAGCAAATGTTACACCGCGCGAATTGAGGTAGCTCTTGCACTCAACCACATAGAGGAGATTGTCACGTCCTCTATAAGCAACAATGTCGAGTTCCGGCCTGGGCATAGTTCGTTTACCAACAATCTCTTTCTCCTTTGGCGTCAGATTTACTTTGACGGATGTCTGTACCCAGAAACCGTCCATCCAAAGCATCTCGCTTACGACCTGTTCAAAAGCATCCATATCATTCCTTCTTTCTCACTCTTTCCGCATCCGGTACTGCCGCAGCCGCCCCACCAGCGAGGCCGGTCCGCTCACGGTCAGCCGGACAAAATTGCCCTCGTACTCTCTGCCGTGCACCACCATCCCCGCCTCAATGGTCGCCAGCACAGCGCCTTCCTGCTGCGGCACCCGCAGCTCGGCGTCGATCACCGGGTCGGAGTGCAGCGTGCGATCGATGGCTGCCAGCAGCGCATCCATCCCCTCGCCGGTGCGCGCTGAAACGGCCACCTCGCCGCTCCTCACTCGCAGCCCATCGCGCTCTTGTTCGCCCAGCAGGTCAATCTTGTTCAGCACTTCGACGCGTGGTTTTCCCAGAACTTCCAGCTCGTCCAGAACCCGCTCCACCTGCTTCTTTTGTTCTTCACCGTAAGTCGACGCAGCATCGCGCACGTGCAGCAGCACCTCGGCCTGTTCCACTTCTTCCAGAGTGGCGCGGAAGCTGGTCACCAGCGTGTGCGGCAGGTTGCGAATGAAGCCCACCGTGTCCGACAGCAGAACCTTGCGGCGGCTGGGCAGTTCGATTGCTCGAAGCTTGGGATCCAGAGTCGCGAACATCTTTGGCGATTGCAACACCTGCGCGCCGGTCAGTTGGTTGAAGAGCGTGCTTTTGCCGGCGTTGGTGTAGCCCACCAGCGCCACCGTGGGCACCGGCACCGACTCGCGCCGCCCGCGTTGCTGCTTGCGCACCCGGCGCACCGCCTCCAAATCGAGCTTCAGCCGGTCGATGCGGCGCTGGATCGCGCGCCGGTCAGTTTCCAGCTTGGTCTCGCCCGGCCCGCGCGTGCCGATGCCGCCGCCCAGCTGCGACATCGCCTTGCCTTTGCCGGTCAGCCGCGGCAGCAGGTACTCCAGTTGCGCCAGCTCCACCTGCAACTGTCCCTCGCGGGTCCGCGCGTGGCGTGCAAAGATGTCCAAAATTAATTGTGTCCGGTCCAAAACCCGGCAGGGCAGCGCGGCTTCCAAGTTGCGCAATTGGGTGGGTGAAAGGTCGTGGTCGAAGAGCACCAGGTCGGCTTCCACCGAAGCTGCAATTCCGGCAATCTCTTCCACCTTGCCCGTGCCGATCAGCGTGGCCGGATCGGGCCGTGCGCGCCGCTGCATGACCTCCGCGGCCAACACGCCACCCGCGCTCGAAACCAGTTCGCGAAACTCGGCAAGGGACTCTTCCGCGTCCAGTTCCGTAAGCGAACGCAGCCGGGTTGTTCTGGCCGGAATTACGCCCGAATGTACAGATTGCGGCTCAAAGTCTTCGAGTGCGGAATCCTGCGCAACAGGCTCCGAGCGCGCCGTCGCGCGACGCGCCTCCGTCTGGGCTGCATGGTTGATGCGGGAGCCTAGGTCCACGCCTACCAAAACCGCGCGCTCCGGTCCGCCCCTCTCGTGCCCCCAAGAGGGTGAGGGTGCAGTTGTCCCAAGGCCTGTCCTGTTTGCCTTTACGGCCAAAGGAGACCGCTTCCCGCCTGCTATCGCTGCTCTCCAGCGGCCGCAGCCGCGGAGGTGGCCGGAATCGTGTCTGTGGCCGCCCCAGCCAGACGGTGATCGCTGTGAACCGCGCCCCGGTTACTCACCACCGTCGATATGGCGTGCTTGAAGATCAACTGCTCCTGGCTGTTGTTCTCCAGAAGCACCGAATACTTGTCAAACGAACGGATCTTTCCGGTGAGCTTGACGCCGCTGACCAGATAAATCGTGATCGGGGTCTTGTCCTTGCGGACGGTGTTCAGGTATGTGTCTTGAATGTTTTGTGCCGGCTTGTTTTCCATATGCCGATCTCCAGCTTTCCTTGGGAAGGGTGAATGCTAATGGATAGCATGTACTCGTACAAATCCACGGATCCTACACCGGAAGCTCCGTGGCCGCCAATTCCTTCCATTTCTTAACAATATAGAGCTTGGCCTCCCTTTTCAACCCTCCACTGTCTCAATTTTCTTTTCCTGGGCCGTTTTCCGCCGTTTCCTGACGCGGCAGTGTAGATGTCCCAGGTCCTGTTTTTGGGACCGGGCGTCCATCCGGCTGCTAGCATGGATGTGTGAAAAACTCACCGAATCCGCCTGAAAACCCCGCCGCAACCTCCCAGCCGGTGCCCATGCTGGACCTCAAGCGCCAATACCAGCCCCTCTACCGGGAACTCATGGAGGCCCTCGGCCAAGTCCTGGCCTCTCAGCAATTTATTCTGGGCGAGCCGGTTGCCGCCTTTGAAAAATCCGCTGCGGAGCGGTTGGGCGTGGTCCACGCCATCGGCTGCTCCTCGGGCACCGACGCACTCTGGCTGGCTCTGGCCGCCGCCGAAATTGGTTCCGGACAGGCCATCATCACCACTCCCTTCAGCTTCTTCGCCTCGGTCAGCGCCATCCTCCGTGCCGGGGCCACGCCGCTTCTGGCCGACATCGACCCCGCCACCTGCAACCTCAGCCCTGTCGCCGTCGAGACCGTACTGAACAGTCCGCAAGGTGCGACAGTACGCGCCATTCTCCCCGTCCACCTCTACGGCCAATGCGCCGACTGGACCGCCTTCGACCACCTCGCAAAAGAGCGCAACCTCAAGCTCATCGAAGACGCCGCACAGGCCTGGGGCGCTGATTGCCAAGGGGTTAAGGCGGGCGCGTTGGGCGATGCCGCCGCATTCAGCTTCTATCCCACAAAGAACTTGAGCGCGGCGGGAGACGCGGGGATGGTCACGACCAATTCGGATGTGATCGCCGAGCACGCCCGCATGTTGCGCCAGCACGGAATGCGTCGCCGCTACTACCACGACGAGGCCGGCTGGAACGCGCGCATGGACGGCTTCCAGGGAGCCATTCTCGCCGTCAAGCTCCGCTACATCGACACCTGGAATCAACTCCGCCGCACCGTGGCCCGGCGCTATCACGCGCTCTTTCACGCCGCGGGACTGGTCGAAACCGGCCCCTATCCCATCCACGGCATTGTCTTGCCGCAGGAGGTCAAGAGCACGCATCACGTTTGGCATCAGTATGTTATCCGCACCAACAGCCGCGACGGGTTACGTCACTTCCTGACGGAACGCAAGATCGGCTCGGAGATTTACTACCCCGTCCCACTGCATCTGCAAGCGGCGTTGAAGGGACTCGGCTACAGCGAAGGCAGCTTCCCCGAGGCCGAGCGGGCGGCGCACGAGGTGTTGGCCCTGCCCATCTTCCCCGAGCTGCGCGAGGACGAGCAGCAGACGGTGGTCAGCGCCATCGCCGAGTTTTTGAGTTGAGTGGGGGTGTAGATTCTAAGCTCGCAAGAGCGAGGTCTGGGGGCACTCAGCTACGAGGGGCTCCATGTCAGGTCATGACCAATGATGAGTTCCTGCATAGTCGCGTGATGTGTGTTCATCATCGAGATCGTCTTCTGCATGAATCCGTGACGAGTTGCCATTTGTACCACTTCTTCTGCGTTGTCATAGGTCATGAGAAGCTCTCCCTTTATCTTCTCCGCTTGCTTGAATAGCTCCTCGTGGTCAAGCTCATTGTGGGTATAAAGGCGCGTTCCGGCCCGCTTTCCATTCCGCCCGGCTGTATAGGGAGGATCAATAAAAAATGCGGCGGACTTCTGCGGGGCATATTCCCTGATTACCTCGATGCCGTCACCCTGAATAAAAGTGATCTTGTCTCTAACGTGTTTGATATTGGTGATGCGTTTGCATAATGTCTGAGCGTACCAACGCGATTTGATTCCTTTACCGTTTTCGCCATGCTTTAATACACCGCTTCCGGGCGCTAGGATGCCGCCATGATTTGTGCGATTCCGTATAAGTGTCTGAAATGCGTGGTGCTTCGTGTCTACTGGCAAAATTGAGAGTTCCTGGCGAACCGACTCGAGTGACATATCGAATTCTGCGATTCTCTCCGTAAGCCAGTCATTGTCATCTGATAGCATCGTCTGCCATAGAGCGGCTACATCCTGATCGAGTTCAACTAAGATGATGTGATCTGCGAGATTCTCAAAAGCCACAGTAAGACTGACGATACCCCCACCCACAAATGGTTCAATGAAAAAAGAAGGTTTATTATTGAGCGTCCTGAGCCATTGTCTTACGTGAGGCACAAGCCATGTTTTCCCGCCTGGATAGCGGAAAGGGCTGCGCTGAGGAATCTGCGCAACATTGACAACATGAGCGCCCCGGTGATCATCACCAGCCCAAAGTGGCAATTGCTTCATGTGCAGATTAGAACACTTCATCGATGGTCTGATTCGTGGGAGCGGTTTCGTTGTTGAGCTTCTCATCAAGTTTCTCTTGCAAGTGTGCCATGAAATCACTCACTTCGCCAGCATCGGAACGAGTGATCTGATTGAGCGATGTATCAAACGCCGTGTAAACGATCTTCTTTCGTTCCAGCGAATAGCGATTCGTCTTTTTGTTGTGGTCAAGGTCGTAGATGAGCCACGCCATCTCTGCGTTCTGCTTCGGAACCTCAGTGAGCTTGGGAAGCGTGTTAAAAAAGCCATGGTCTAGAGCAACGGCCGTCTTCTTCTTCCATGCGTTGATGATTCCGCCCTTAAAAATGAGCTGTGGAGCAAGCCGCTTGCGGGAAGACGAGAGATAATCGGGTCCGGGATAGTTCGGTCTGCCGCGCCAGTTCATTTTCGCACGGCCAGCCGGATCGTTCATGTAGTACTCGAACGGATTGCGGACATTGCCAGAGATGTAGACCGCCTGGACCTCAAGTGCGCCGAAATCTGTCACTTTGCCGTGACGGTCATACGAAACGAGAACGAGGTCGATGTTGCCTGCGGATTTCCCGTATTTATCTTTCAGGCGAACTTCCGTGAGGGATGTCCACCTCGCGTTTGCAGGGAAAAAGAAATCGGCACCATCATCAGCGATGATCCAATTCTCGCGAAACCGAATCGGACAGGTGATGGCGAGATGGTCTGCCTCAAAAACGCTACACACACCAAGAGGATCGTTCGCTTTGTCCTTCGTGCAGTTGGGAATTTTATTGTTGTACGGACAAAGTTTTTTGAGCCTGTGTCGAATAGCCGATGGGGAAACGTTGTCCGTAGGGAAGCCAAAGACCTCTGCGAGTGGGTGTGTCTTGGGTTGCATAATGTGAGAAGTCTAGCACACGGGGTTCTGACGCATACGCGTGGTATTAATCTCAGGCCTGAACCCCCGGCTCACCAGCCGCCCTGTCCACTGTTCACTGTCCACTGTCCACTGTCCTCACCTCACCCTGCTCCCTTCCTTCCGCATCACCTTTACCAGCGCCTTCCGTATCGCATGCTTCCAGTACTTTACCTCTGTCCCAGGCTTCAGTAGCCTCTGGCGCGCGAAAGGAGTACTCCTCGCCCAACGTCTCCTATACTCCTCCCATTGCGCTGCCAGCCGTTCCTTCTCCCGCGCCTTCCAACGCGATTGCGCCGCCTCCTCCCGCTGATCCTTGGCCTTCTGCAGTTTTCGTGCCCAACCATCCGCCTGCCTCTGCTCCCGCACCTCCTCAATCGCCGTTGCCCACGCCGCCAGCGTCCCCTCTTTCGGAACCAGCCCGTACACCAGCTCGCATCCCAGCGCCTCGGCCGCCCGCCGCAGCGTTTGCAACTCAATCACACCCCGCCCCTCGGCGTACTCCGCTCGGAATATCTCGCCCTTCGTCACCCCTATCCGTTCTGCTGCCTCGGCCGCAGGAATTCCCACCAGTTGCCGCACCGTCCGCAGCCATCCATGCACGTTCTTCGCCGTCCCCCGCGCCGCATGAAACGCCATTGCCGCGTCATTCAACTCCCGCAATTGCTCTTTCCAACCCTGTTTCCGCATTTATCTCCATTCCTTTCATATACATACCTGGATTCCAAAGCAAACAGAGCATTCCGAGGTCACCCGCAAGCGATTCTTGCCCACTGGAGTGACTAATCCCAGATCTCTGGTGTCTGTCTACTGTTCCGGATAACCCAAATTATCGCAAAAAAAGATCTAATTATATGCAAAGTCTTTTTTGCGCGTTTGACACACAGGAAAAGTAACCTGATTTCTACTTATAAAAATCAGGTTACTTACCCTCGCCGCGCTTTTGTAGTTGCTGCTAGGTCAACAAAAATATCCCCCTGCCAAGTGGCAGGGGGGTATTTGTGAATAGCTGTTGCAGCTGGTTAGGCGCTGAAGAGGAGGACGCCGGCGGGTTTTTCTTCCGTTGCTGTCTCGTCGGCGGTGATAGGGCGATAAAAAAGCTGGTCGGCTTCGAGGTAGACTTCGAGGAAGGCTGGGCGGGCGGTGATCTGGCCGGCGATCATGGCTTCGCTCAAGGGGTCCTCGATGTAGCGTTGCAGGGCGCGGCGCAGGGGGCGGGCGCCGTAGCTGCGGTCTACGAGAGTTTTATCGAGAATCCACCTCTTGGCATCTTCGGTGACGCTGATGGTGATGGATTTCTGCGCCAGGTTGGTGTTGAGCTGCTGAACCATCAGCTCGACGATCTGGATGAGGTCGGCGTCGTTGAGCGCCTGGAAGATGATGACCTCATCGAGGCGGTTGAGGAACTCTGGGTTGAAGGTCTTTTTAACCTCTTGTTTGACCAACTCCTCGACCTTGTCGCTGACGATTTCGTCGCGGTCGCTGGCGAAGCCGAAGCCCTGCTTCTTTTGCAGGTGGCGTGCGCCGATGTTGGAGGTCATGATGACGATGACGTTCTTGAAATCGACGGTGTTGCCGAGGCCGTCGGTCAACTGGCCGTCCTCAAAGACCTGGAGCAAAATGTTGAAGACATCGGGGTGGGCTTTCTCGATTTCGTCGAGCAGGACGACGGAATACGGTGACCGCTTGACGCGCTCGGTGAGCTGGCCGCCCTCCTCGTAGCCCACGTAGCCCGGAGGCGAGCCGATGAGCTTGGAAACGGAGTGCTTCTCCATGAACTCCGACATATCGAAGCGGATGAGGGCCTTGTCTGACCCGAAGAGAAAGTGGGCCAGGGTGCGGGCCATCTCGGTTTTGCCGACGCCTGTGGGGCCGAGGAAGAGGAAACTGCCGATGGGGCGGTTGGGCGACTTGAGGCCGGCACGGGAGCGGCGAATGGCGCGGGCGAGGGCATTGATGGCCTTCTCTTGCGAGATGACGCGCTTGTGCAACTCTTCCTCGACGCGCAGCAATTTTTGCGTCTCTTCTTCCTTAATGCTGGTGATTGGCACGCCAGTCCAGCGGCTGACCACGTCCTCAATGTCTTCGCGGGCGACGATGCCGCTGGCCGTGTCGTCGAGGTGGTACTTGTCGCGCATGAGGCGCAGGGTTTCGCGCTCCTTGCGCTCCTCGTCGGAGTAGAAGCGAGCTTTCTCGAATTCGTGATTGGCGATGGCAGAGTCCATGCGGTGCACGATGAACTTGATGCGCTTCTGGACCTCGGTGATCTCTTCGGGGAGCGAGGTCTGGCGGAGCTTGACGCGTGCGCCGGCCTCGTCGATGAGGTCGATGGCCTTGTCAGGCAGGAAGCGGTCCGGTATGTAGCGGCTGGAGTGGGAGACAGCGAACTCGACGGCGGCATCGGTGTAGCTGACGGCGTGGAATTTCTCGTAGCGGTCCTTGATGCCGTGAATGATCTTGATGGCTTCTTCCTCGTTGGGCGGCGGCACCTTGACGGCCTGGAAGCGGCGCTCGAGGGAGCGGTCCTTCTCAATGGACTTGCGGAATTCGGCGGGCGTGGTGGCGCCGATGCACTGAATTTCTCCGCGACTGAGGGCGGGCTTGAGAATGTTTGCCGCGTCCAGCGAGCCTTCAGCGGAGCCCGCGCCGACCAGGGTGTGCAGCTCGTCGATGAAGACGATAGAGTTCTGGTTTTCCATCAGCTCTTTCATGATGGTCTTGAGGCGCTCCTCGAACTGACCGCGGTACTTGGTGCCGGCAACGATGAGCGAAAGGTCGAGGCCGAGAATGCGCTTGTCGGCGAGGAAGCTAGGCACGATGCCGTCGGCGATGCGCTGGGCGAGGCCTTCTACAATGGCCGTCTTGCCGACGCCGGGTTCGCCGATGAGGACGGGATTATTCTTGGTGCGGCGGCAGAGAATCTGGACGACGCGCTCCAGTTCGGCATCGCGGCCCACGAGGGGATCAAGCTGGCCATCCGTGGCCGCCTGGGTGAGGTCGCGGCTGAACTCGCTAAGCAGGCTGGTATCGCGCTGGCGCTGCTGCGGCTGGGTTTTTTCCTGGGTGACGCGACCCAACTCTTCGCGAATTTGCACCAGCTTGAGTCCTCGCTCCAGCAGGATTTCAGCGGCGAAGCATTTTTCTTCGCGCAGCAGACCGAGAAGCAAATGTTCGGTGCCGATGTGCTTGTGGCCCAGGCGCTCGGCTTCCTCTGCGGCATAGGCCAGCACGCGCTTGCACTCGTTCGATAGCGGCAGGTCCACGGAGGTGGAGACCTTTTCGCGGATGGTGGTGTGCGCCTCAATCTGCTTGCGAATCGACTCCACAGAGGCGTGCGAGCGCAGGAAGCGGTTGGTCAACGCCTTGTCTTCGCGCAGCAGGCCGAGCAGCAGATGCTCGGTTTCGATATAGGGCGAGCCGAACTGGCTGGCCTCATACCGCGCGAAAAAGATCACGCGCCGTGCCTTCTCCGTATAGCGTTCGAACATGATGGCCTCCCGTATTCAAACAACTGTAACAAACACGAACTTTCTGCTTACTGATTAGACTCAACTTCCGCCTGGAACGGCGCTTTTTCGCTAAATCTTTCTGGAGCTGGGTTCCGTTTGAGGAGTATACACCGCGGGCGCTGTCAACCGGCCGCTGGCCAATCTTCCGGCTTCCAGGCGCAAGACTCGCGAGGAGCGCGCGGCCAGGTCCATGTTGTGCGTCACCAGGATGGAGGTGAGGCCGTGGCTCGCGTGCAGCCGCTCGATCAGGTCAAAGACGCGGCCGGCGGTGGCTGCGTCCAGATCGCCGGTGGGCTCGTCGGCCAATAGCAGCCGGGGGTTGTTGACCAGCGCGCGGGCCAGCGCCACGCGCTGCTGCTCGCCGCCAGAGAGCTCGCCGGGACGATGGCCGCCGCGATCTTCCAGGTCCACCTCCCGGAGCCAGTTGGCGGCGTTGTTCAGCGCTTCCCGCTTGCTGACGCCGCGGGCTAGCAGCGGCATGGCGACGTTTTCAAGAGCGGTGAACTCCGGCAGCAGGTAATGGAACTGCCAGACGTAGCCGATCTCGCGATTGCGAAAGGCCGCGGCCTCTTGCGGCGAGAGCTGGGCGACGTTGACTGAAGCGCAAGTGACCGTTCCCGCGGTGGGCGCATCCAGCGCGCCAAGGATGTGGAGCAGCGTGCTTTTGCCCGCGCCGGATTGGCCGACAATGGCTACCATCTCGCCGGCCTGGACATCGAGGCTGAGGCCCTGGAAGAGGGTGATCGAGCCGCGCGCGGTGGTGTAGGTTTTTTCGAGATTGCGGACTTGAATGATGGGGGTCTTGGCGGATTTTGCGCGCGGCTTCGTCTCCCGCGCGGTGCGGGCGGGCGGGCGGTCAACCGTTGGAGGGGTTTCTATCATTCGGCTAGCCTTATTTTATCGTGCCGGGGTGGTGGCGATTGCAACCTGTGGGTTCCTTTGGTAATGGCGGGAGATTTGATTTCGAGGGTAACAATACGCGCAAGAAAGACTGTGCATAGAAGCGGAGTTATTTTGTCGCAAATTTGGGCAAATAAGGCCGATGTGAGTCTTTATGGCTTTGAGGGCGGGAGGGCTGAGGGGTTGAGCCGGGCGATGCGGCCGTTGGGGCCGACGACGAAGGGGAGCGAGAGAGCGTTCCAGTTGCCGTTGTCCAGGGGCTGCCAGGTTTTGCCGTCGTCGCGACTGATGTCAGAGCCGTTGGTGCCGACGGTGATCCAGAGCTTGAGGGCTTGGGACCATTGAACGGCGGAGCGGAAGCCGTGGGGCGGGGTGGTGGAGGCGAGCCAGCTATGTCCGCCATCGGTGCTGAAGGCGGCGGTGCGCGTCGCGTTATCTGAATGATCGTAAGCTCCTCCGACGGCGACAACGGTGGCGGTTAGTATTCCATTTTTGGCTAAAATTTCACGTGCAGCCAGTGAGAACACACTTGAGGACGCTGAGCCTGCAACGACAGGCACATCTGCAGAGCGGAATGCGACGACACAGTTGTATATTGCAGGACCATTAGGTTTTCCGGGCGGCGGCGAGCATTTGGTGCTTGTAGCGAATACGCGCGCAGCACTCCCTCCGCTTCCAAAGAGCAGGTATGGCCCGTATGCAGCGAGTTCAGAATTGCTCGCAGCGAAAGATGATTCATCAGCCTGCGCATCTCTACCGAGTTCACCTGCGGCGTACCAGGTTTTGCCTCGATCCTCGCTTTGGAAGAGAGCGAAGATGTGCTTTACCGGGTCACCAAGTACATAAATTTTCTCCTCCGCTACTCTCAGGATCGCGTCGAAGAACCCGTCCTCGTCTGGGTTGGTGAAGATGAGTTCCCATGAGTGACAGCCATCGTTGGTTTTGTAGAGGCGGCTCTTTTCGCCGGGTCCGGAGGCCATGACGATGGCGGTGTTCGCATCGAAGGCTTGCACGCCGCGAAAGTCGAGGGATGCGCCGTCGGTGGCTGCGTCGGGAATGGCGCACCTCTGCCAATGTGCGCCGCCGTCGATGGTTTTGAGTACTGTGCCGCCGTTGCCGCTGGCCCAGGCGATTGTTCCGTCCACGGAATCGATTCCGCGCAGGCCGGCGGAGGTGCCTGAGTCCTGCATCTGCCAGGGCGTAGACGCTGGGGTTGGGGACTGGGCGGCAGCGAAGGTTGAAACAACCAGAAGCAGAGTGAGCCGGATAACTCGCATGGCACGCAGTATAGACGCGGCACGATAGAAACGCCAGAGGCGCTTCAGTACGCGGTCTTGTTCGGCGAGGCGATCCAGGCGGCAAAGCTCGACCAGGCTTCATCGCCCAGCAATTGCGTGGCGGAAAGCGTGCGCACGGACTGATCCTTGCGCAGCTCATCGTAAAGAAAGGCATCGTCGAAACCGGCACGTGCGGCGTCGGCGGCACGAGCGCCGTAGTAGATTGCGTCAATGCGCGCCCAGTAAGCCGCGGCCAAACACATGGGGCAGGGCTCGCAACTGGTATAGAGCTGGCAACCGGCCAGAGAAAAACTTCCCAGAGCCTTGCAGGCCGCGCGGATGGCGTTCACTTCGCCGTGGGCTGTGGGGTCGTGCGCTGCGGTCACCGTGTTGACGCCCTCGCCCACGATGCGGCCTTCGCGTACGATGACGGCACCAAAAGGCCCGCCCGCGCCGTGGAGCACATTCTCCGTGGCCAGCGCGATGGCGCGGCGCAGAAACTCGGGATTTGCCGGTGACGGCATCGCTGACTTGCTCCAGGATTCCTTGGAAGGCAAGTAAAAATATATCACACAGATGGCCTAGAATCTCAGCATGGCCGCTGCCCGTTCGCCTCTTGAAGATTTGAATGCCCGCATTGTTGCCTGCAAGCGCTGCAAGCGGCTGCGCGCATACTGTGCCGAAGTGGCGCGGGTGCGCAAGCGCGCATATATGGATTGCGAGTATTGGGGCAAGCCCGTGCCCTCGTTCGGTGACCCGAAGGCGCGGGTGATGGCGCTGGGACTGGCTCCGGGAGCGCACGGGTCAAATCGGACGGGAAGAATGTTTACCGGCGACGGCTCGGGATATTTTTTCTATCCTGTGCTGCATGAGGCCGGATTTGCCTCGCAGCACCTGGCCGTGAGCAGCGAAGACGGCATGAAGCTCACCGATTTGTGGATCAGCGCCGTGGTGCGCTGCGCTCCTCCAGCCAACAAGCCCACGACCGATGAACTGCACAACTGCGCTCCTTTTCTCGATGAGGAGATTGGTCTACTCAAAAATCTGCGCGTGGTGGTTTGCCTGGGCAAGATTGCCTTCGACGGATTTCTGGCACACGCGCGGCGGAGCGGGCTAATCACTTCGCGCTCCGGTTTGGTTTTTTCGCATGGCGCGGAGTTTACATTGCCCAATGGCGTGACGGTGATGGCCAGCTATCATCCTTCGCAGCAAAACACCAACACAGGCAAGCTGACGCGGGCGATGTTGCTGAAAGTTTTTCTGAGGGCAAGGGAATTGGCGGGGTTGGAGTGAGCCGCCCCGGCGTAAACTGGGAGGCGTGATGGACAAGATCGCTAAGGAAATATTGAAGGAAGTGCTTCCGGCGGAGAAGGACGTTACGGCGCCGGCGGCGAGTGCGCGGGCTAAGGGACAGAAGACTGCGTTGCATCTGGATCACTGGACTTCAGCCGTTTTATTGGAGCGGGCGGCGTATCTGCATAAGATGGCAAAGCAGGGCGACGGCTCGGCGGGCGAGACGCTGAAGGAGTATCCGCGGCATTGCGCGATGCTCTCTTTTCGCAGCCGCGACGGCGAGGCTGAGGTGCATGATAACTTTGCCGATGTGTTTTGTGTGCTGGAGGGTCGGGCCACGCTGGTGACCGGCGGCACGGTGGCGGGCGCTCGACTGACGAAGCCGGGAGAGACGCGCGGAACCTCAATTGAGGGTGGAGTGCGGCAGGAGTTGAGGGCGGGCGATGTGGCGCATGTGCCGGCGGCCTTGCCGCATCAGATGCTGGTGGCCGGAGAACAGACGGTGACTTGCCTGGTGATGAAGGTTCAGGAGAATCCGTAAAGGCGGCGGTTGTTTCATAAGACTGTTCGGAATACAATTGTTTAGCAGGCTATCTGGCAATGTTGGCCAGTAGGTAAGGACGGATTGTCGATGATCCTGAAAGCTGAGGCGTTATCGCCAGCACAAAAATCGGTGATCGAAGAGATCCTGGGGCGGCAGATACTGGAAGCTGAAGCCGTGAGCCTTCGTGCGTTCGAGCCGCCAACACCCGACCTGCAAGTGCGGCAGGCTGCGGTGGAGAAGCTGCGCAGGTTTTTGGAGGAGACTGATCGTCCAAGCGCTGGCGTCTCCGATGAGGAGTGCGAAGCAGCCCTCCTCGAAGCTATTCGCAATGAGCGCCCACATTACGCGCAGACGCCGTGAGAATTGTTCTTGACAGCAATATTCTTGTGCGGTCGTTTGTGAAATCGCATGGGCTGGCGCACGAGCTACTGCTAGCTATTTTTACCAGCGACAATATCCTAATTCTCTCCAATGAAATACTTTTCGAAGTGGCGAGGGTTCTTCGCTACCCCCGTCTGATGATGGTTCACGGCGAGAACGAAGAAACCATCTACAATTTCACGGGCTGGTTGCGAGATGCGGCGGAGATCATTGCGCTCAATCCTCTTGCCCTTGCTCCCATACGCGACCGGAATGACATTTTCGTTCTGCAAACCGCGTTGCGAGGAGAGGCTGATGTGATCTGCACAGGAGATCGGGACTTCTTCGAGCCTCCAGCTTCAGTCTTCTTGGCAAGCGTGGGCATCAGCGTTCTGACGGATGCGCAATTGTTGCGGAGATTGAAAGACTGAGTTCGAAAAAATCCCAAGCCTCAAAATCGAGACCTGGGGTTTTTCTGCGTTCATAAACTGCAAAGTGAATGCTGAAATGTTAGCCGGCTTTTTCCAGCAGGCAGGGGGAGAGATCCTTGCGATCTACCATGTCGCTGGTGATTTCCAGGTCGCGGACTCTCTTGTTGTTGGGCAAGTGATACATCAAGTCGAGCATCAGCTCTTCGAGGATCATGCGCAGGCCGCGCGCGCCAATCTTGCGGTTCAGGGCCTCGCGGGCGATGGCTGCGGTGGCTTCCACGGTGAAGTGCAGACGGACGTTCTCGAATTCGAAGAGGCGCTGGTACTGCTTGAGGATGGCGTTGCGGGGCTTGGAGAGAATCTCGATCAGCGCCGCTTCGTCCAGCTCGTCGAGGACGCCCACCACCGGCAGGCGGCCTACAAATTCCGGAATCAGGCCGTACTTGATGAGGTCCTGCGGCTCGGTGCGGCGCAGCAACTCGGTGTCGCGATGGGAACGGGTGGTGGCGGCATCGGCCTCGGCATCCATGGCCTTGAAGCCCATCGCCTTTTTGCCGACGCGGCGGCCCACGACGCGCTCCAGGCCGACAAAGGCCCCGCCGCAGATGAAGAGGATGTTAGTGGTATCGACGGCGGTGAACTCCTGGTGGGGATGCTTGCGCCCGCCCTGCGGCGGCACGTTGGCCACGGTGCCTTCGAGAATCTTGAGCAGGGCCTGCTGCACGCCCTCACCGCTGACGTCGCGGGTGATGGAGGGGTTCTCGTCCTTGCGGCCGATTTTGTCGATTTCGTCGATGTAGATGATGCCCTGCTGGGCACGGTTGACGTCGCCGTCGGCGGCCTGAAGGAGCTTGAGGATGATGTTTTCCACATCCTCGCCCACGTAGCCGGCCTCGGTGAGGGTGGTGGCGTCCACGATGGCAAAGGGCACGTCGAGCATCTTGGCCAAGGTGTGGGCGAGCAGCGTTTTTCCCGATCCGGTGGGGCCGATCAGCAGGATGTTGGACTTGGTCAGCTCGACTTCGCTGGTGCGCATCTTATTCATCTGGATGCGCTTGTAGTGGTTGTAAACGGCGACGGCGAGCTTCTTCTTGGTCTGGTCCTGGCCAATCACATAGTCGTCGAGAAAGCTCTTTACCTCTTGCGGCTTGGGCAGGTGGCCAGCGACGTTGGCCGGTTGGGCGGCATCCCCACCGCCGCTACGGTCGTCCTCCAGGATGGAATTACAAACGGCTACGCACTCATCGCAGATGTAGGCGCGAGGGTAGTCGCTGGGCGAGGAGATCAGCTTGGCCACAGCGTCCTGTGACTTGTGGCAGAACGAGCAGCGCAGTGCTTCTTCTGGTCCCGTGCGCATTTTCATCTCCCTCTCCCTATGGACGAGTATAGCTGAAACAACGTTTAAGCGGAGTCAAATGCAGACTCCGTCAGAGGTTACGTGCGCGGCCGGTCGATGATTTCGTCGACGATGCCGTATTCCTTGGCCTGCTCGGCGTTCATGATAAAGTCCCGCTCGACGTCGCGCTCGATGCGATCAAGTGGCTGGCCGGTGTGCTTGGCGATAAGGTTGTTGGTAATTTCGCGGATGCGCAGGATTTCGCGGGCATGAATATCGATGTCCGTGGCCTGGCCGCTGAGGCCGCCCATGGACGGCTGATGGATAAGAATTCTGGAGTTGGGCAGGGCAAAGCGCTTGCCCTTGGCTCCGGCCAGCAGCAGAAACGCGCCCATGCTGGAAGCCTGGCCGATGCAGATGGTTTCCACCTTATTTTTGATGAACTGCATGGTGTCGTAGATGGCCAGGCCGGCGGAGATGGAGCCGCCGGGGGAGTTGATGTACAGATGCACGTCCTTTTCCGGGTCTTCGCCGGAGAGGAAGAGCAACTGCGCCACGACGAGATTGGCGATATCGTCGCTGATGGGCGTGCCCAGAAAGATGATGTTGTCGCGCAGCAGACGGGAATAAATGTCGTAGGCGCGCTCGCCCCGGCTCGTCTGCTCAACCACCATGGGAACCAATGCCATAAAGTCTTTTACCGCTCTTTCTCAGTTTTGCCGCCCTAAGCGGGCAGCCGTTCGTAGAGTGCAGTCGCGGTTTTCTCGCGCCGCATTTGTTCTTTGATTCTGTCCAGTCCGCCGTCCGACTTCAAACGCGTCCGCAATGCATCAAGCGACTCGCCGGACTGGAGAGCAGCCAGTTGCAATTCGTGGTCCAGTTCCTCATCGCTGATGGTGATGTTCTCCTCAGCGGCGATGCGCTCCAGCAGGATATTGGTCTTTACCTCGGCCACGGCTCCGTCGCGCTGGGCGTCGCGCAGGCGGGCAAAGTCCAGCTTGCGCATCTGATCGGTTTTCATGCCCTGGGCCGCCAGGGCGCGCAGGCCGCGCTCCAGGCGCGTGTCAATCTGCTGCTGCACCAGCGACTCGGGAACCGCAAAAGGATAGCGCTCGGCGAGCGCGGCACAAAGCCGGTCCTTGGTTTCGGCTTCCACGCTGCGGCGCTTGCGGTTGGCCATGTGCTCGCGGACGCGGGTTTCCAGCTCCGCCAGATTCTCGTAGTGGCCCAGCTCCTTGGCGAAATCGTCGTTCAACTCCGGCACGGTGCGCTTCTTAATGGCCTTGACCTCGACCTCATAGGCCACGGTTTTTCCGGCCAGCTTGGGTTCGGCATAATCGGCCGGGTAGATGACCTCGGCCTTCAGCTCCTGACCGACTTTGGCCCCGCGCAGTACGGAGGAGAATGCTTCCACGGTGTCCTTGCCGCCCACTTCGACCAGCGTGTCTTCGCCCGCGACCGGGGCAGCCTCGGGCTCGCCCTCAACCTGGCCCTTGTAGGAGATCTGTGCCCAGTCGCCGTCCTCGAGAGCCCTGTCTTCCTCTATCGGCTCGATGGTGGAGCGCGACTCGCGCAATTGCTCCAATTCGCCCTGGAACTCCGCTTCAGTGATTTCCACCGACGGCTTGTCGACGGTGACCGATTGATAGCCCTCGATGGAGAACTCCGGCACAAACTCGAAGACAGCCTTTACATGCAACGGCTTGCCGTCTTCGATGGTCAACTCAGTCACTCGCGGCTCGCCGACAGGCTTAATGCCCAGATCCAGAACCGCCTTGTTGAAACGTTCGGGCAGCAGGCCGTCGATCACGTCTTTGCGAATTCCGTCGGCATAGCGGCGCCGGACGACCGATTCCGGCACCTTGCCGGCGCGGAAACCGGGGATTTTGGCGTATTTTTTATAATTGCTGGTCACCGTCCGATAGGCCGCGGAGACCTCTTCGGCGGAAATGTCCAGCACCAGTTCGCGGGTGCAGTCGGGGTTGAGAACCGGCCCATGCTGGTGATCGTGACCTTCGTGATCGTGACCCTCGTGATCGTGTGCGTGATCGTGATCGGGGCCAATGTGCGGCGCTTGGGCCTCGTCAGGTTGTGGATTGTTTTCGACTGTGCCAGTAGAACTCAACGTTTTGCCTTCCATGCGCTGTGTGCGCCTAACATAATGCCAGAGTGGGGGACAAACTGCCTGATTAGGGACAAAAAACAAGATTCAAGGCTGAAAAACTGCCGATTAATCGGCAGGTTGCAGCCATTGGCTGCCGCTACGGGCACACCTGCCCCACGCGGATGAGGGAAATCCCTTCACTTATGGTATGAGGGTTTGCTGGCAGGGTCAAACCGATGGGGTTGATTTTGGCGCCGGGGGCACCGGGAAAGGCACTCCTGTACCGAAAAGGGCACTATTGTTCCGGGTTTGGCACTACTCCACCCCACGGACGAAGACCTGTCCCTTCACCCCAGCGAGCAAAGATCACATCCCACACCCCAACGAGCAACAATCGCTCGTTGGGGACCCCATGTCGCCGGGGACCCCGAATCCGTGGGGACACCGGCTATTTCTCGGCTAACTGGGGTTTACGCACGTAGGGAAGGAATCGGGGATGGGCCGCGCCACACTGGGCGTAGTGTGTCCGGGCCTCGGCCAGACTGAGGGTTCCATTCACCGTCAGGCGAACTTCGGAGGCGTCGTCGTCCTCCTGGCCGTCATCCTCCCACCAGCAGACGGGGCACAGGGCCAGCGCTTCAGGCGCCTCCAGCGTTTTGTATCCGCAGCATGGGCAACGAAAACTGGCCATCAAAACTACCCTCAAGAAGATTGGACGGTAACCGGGGCTGGCGGGTTACAAAAATTGGTAGCTTTTTAACTATCATTCTTCAGCTTTGAGGTTGTTGCGCTTCCGTTGACAGTGTTCAAACCCGCGATGTAGCATCCGGCAAAGCCCTGAGGAAGCACAATGACCATTTCCTGTGCCACTTGTTCGTCTGCACTCGAAGAAAGCATCCAGATGTGCCCAAACTGCGGAACCGCGGTTGCGGCTGGTTCAGCAATTGCAGAAACAGGTTCCACGGACGCGCCGGCCTACAAGCATGACGACGGCCTGAAAGGTATCGGAGGATGGCTGATCCTGCCTGCCATTGGCCTGGCGGTTGCGCCGTTTGTCGCGTTGTACATAATCTTCATGGTAGATTTGCCCGTCCTTACGGAAAGCAAGTACCAGGAGGTACTGACCAGACATCCGGCGCTGCCCGGCCTGCTAGTCTTTGAAATCATCACTAATGCGTTCTTTCTTGCCGTATCGCTGGGCCTCAATTTCCTTTTCTATAAGAAGAAGCGAATCTTACCACGATGCATAATCGCATATCTAATTATCCAGTTCTTCCTGATTCTGGCGGACAATCTGGCTACAGCAGCGGTGCTTCCATCCGCCAATACTGCTGGAAGTTTATTTGGTGTGGTCAGGTCACTTGTCGGGGCAGTAATCTGGATAGCCTACTTCCATAGTTCGATACGAGTCGAAGCTACGTTCGTGAATTGAAAAGCTGCGGCGCTCAACAGGCTTTGGCTGTCAACGTATAAACGCAATCGCAGAAAATTCCAAGCTCATGCACCGCATAATGATATTAGTGGGCCGAATCACACATCGCGGCCGGAGTGGCGGGTGTACACTGCCTATTCCGTTCGCAAAATTTGAGCCATGCTTTTTGAAAATAAAAATAGTGTTTTGAGCCATTCGCAAGGGCCCGACCGTCCTCTGCTGGAACTGACTATCGGCGGCCTGCTGGAGCGCACCGCCAGCCGCTTTCCCGATCGCCTGGCCGTGGCTTCGTGCCACCAGCAAAAGCGGCTTACGTGGGCTGAGTTGAGCGCTGAGGCCGATCGCGTGGCGCGCGGGCTGTGGTCGCTGGGCGTGCGCCGAGGCGACCGTGTGGGGCTGTGGTCCACCAATTGCATCGAGTGGATCATGATGCACATGGGCTGCGCGCGGGCCGGAGCGGCGCTGGTGAACGTGAACCCGGCCTACCGCTCGCACGAGCTGCAGTTCACGCTGCAACGCTCGCACATGAAGGCGTTGTTTCTGTGGCACAGGGACAAGCGGGCGGATTACGAGGAGATTCTGGGCCGCGCGCGCCGCGGGCTCACGCTGGCGCTGGAGCATACTATCTATTTTGATTCGCCGGAGTGGCCTGCGCTGCTGGACGCCGAGGGCCGATTGCCTGACCGCGTGGATGTGGACGACGTGGCCAACATCCAGTACACCAGCGGGACTACTGGATTGCCTAAGGGCGTGATGCTGACGCATCACAACATTGTGAACAACGGGCAATTCCTTGCGCAGGGCTTTCACTATACGGAGAAAGACAGCATCGTTGTGCCGGTGCCGCTGTTTCATTGCTATGGGTGCGTGATCGGGACGATGTCGGCGCTGAATACCGGAGCGGCGATTATTTTGCCCAACTGGACATTTGATCCGCGCGCCACGCTGAAGGCCGTTCATGACGAGCGGGCGACGTCGGTCTACGGAGTACCGGCGATGTATGTGGCCGAGCTGGCGCTGCCGGATTTTGCAAGCTTCAACTTGACCAGCCTGCGCACCGGCATGATGAGCGGCGCGCCCTGCCCGGTGGAGCTGATGAAGCGCGTGCTGAACGAGATGCACTGCCGCGAGCTGGTCATCGCCTATGGCCAAACCGAGACTTCGCCGGTGGTGACCATGAGCGATGCCGATGACACGATCGAGATTCGCGTCAGCACCGTGGGCCGGGCGATGCCGCAGACCGGGATCCGCATCACATCGATGACAACCGGCAAAGCCGTGCCCATCGGTAAGCAGGGTGAGGTCTGCGTCAGCGGCTACTCGCTCATGAAGGGCTACGACGGCGACCCGAAGGGCACTGCCAAAGTGATTAAGCAAGACGGATGGCTGCACACCGGCGATCTGGGCATCATGCACCCGGACGGCTGCATCCACCTGACCGGCCGCTCCAAGGATGTGATTATTCGCGGCGGAGAAAACATTTATCCGCGTGAGGTGGAGGAGTTTCTCTATACGCATCCCAAGGTGGGTGAGGCGCAGGTGGTGGGCATACCCAATGCGCGGCTGGGCGAGATTGTTGCGGCCTGGGTGCGTCTGAAGCCGGGCGTCGAGGCCACCGAAGAAGAGATTAAAGAATTCTGCAAAGGCCAGATCGCTTACTACAAAATTCCCGAGCACGTACGCTTCGTCACTGAGTTTCCCGCGACGCTGAGCGGGAAAATACAGAAATATAAAATTCGCGAGTTTGAGATTGAGGCGCGGGGGTTGCAGTCGTTGGCGGGCGAGGCGACGGCGTAAGGATTGGTCACAGAAAATTCACGGATCTCAACCGCCAATTACCTGATTGGAATTTGCAGCAGAACCGCGATGTACTGGCGCACCTTGGCAATCATCCTTGGCGGAGCTTTGGAGTGAAACTCCGCCCCGCGCCGCTCCCAATCCATGCTCTTCAGTTGATCGATCAGCACGGCCCCTTCCACACTCCCAACGGTGATCGGCAAAGTGAAGGGGTACGGCTTGACCTTGCTGGTCAAGGGACAAACCACGGCCAAACCGCTGGCACGGTTGTAGCGGAGATCGGTCAGGACGAGCGCGGGCCGGCGCTTGGCCTGTTCCCGGCCAACCTGGGGATCAAAGTCCAGGAAGACAATGTCGCCAGTATCCGGGACGTAGGGGTTCACCATTCGACGGCTTCCCGTCCGACTTCCGGCCCGAGTGAAATCTCCGTGTAGCGATTCTCCGGGGTGATTTGGGCAACCAATTGGGACAGAGTTGGGATTTCTCCTACGCGGTGCATCTGCACAACGCCATCGGCAGTTACAGCAATCTCCAGCGGGTCGCCCAGTTGCAAGCGAGCGTCGTCCGCGATGGGCTTTGGAATCCTGATCGCCAAGCTGTTTCCCCATTTCAGCACTTGAGCCTGCATATTTCCCCCTGTAGATACATTGTATCATCATTCGTAATCCTAACATACTACTAACCCAACTCAATCTCTTGTTTCGCGCTATGGTTGCGCAACTGCATCTTTCACAGATCCGTAACATCAAACTTGATATACTGGTATCAATCTATTTAGCCCGGCCATTAGAGCCGGTTTACAGTACACCCTAACCTAAGCGAATTGCCCATCAACCCTTCCGAACGAGATAGAAAAAATGCATCAGGAGGAGTGTATATGGAACCAGATAGCGGACGAATTGCAAGGGAATTTCTTCTGGTCAGCGATTTCGATCAGACGCTGAGCTTCAACGATTCGGGGATCGTGCTGAGCGATCTGCTGGGCCTCAGCGGATTTGAGGATCGCATCGCCGGCCTGTCGCGCATCCACATGGTGCAACAGGGCGGAGAGCTGGCCTATTTGTTGCTGCACGATCCTGAATTCCGGCGCGTTCGCCGGGAGCACCTCGTCGAAGCCGGCAAGCGGATCCGCTTGAAAAAGAATATCCGCCTGCTGTTGCAACTGATCGAGAATTTGGACGGCAACCATTTCACGTTCTACGTGGTTTCAGCCGCGCCCGAAGAGGTGATTCAATCCGCACTGGAGGGCATTGTGCCCGCCGATCGCATCTTCGGCACGCGCTTTCACTATGCCGCCAGCGGAGAGATTGAAGCAATCGTGCGCGTTCGCGCGGGCTACGGAAAAGTGGTGGTGGTGGAGGAGTTGCGCAACCACCTGCGCGTCGGCCACGACCGCATCGTCTACGTGGGCGACGGCAGCTCGGACGTGCATGTGATGCTGCACGTAAATCGTCTCTCCGGGCTTACTATCGCCGTTTCGGAGAATCGCTACATCACGCCGATTGCCAGCCGCACCATTTTGAGCGAGGATGCGCTGAGCGTGCTGGTGCCCATACTTGAGGAGATAGCCGGATGGGATTCCACCCGCATTCGCGCCTTCTTCGAATTGCACGGGCTGGTGCTGCAGGAGTGGGACAAGGTGCGCACCGACTCACTGACCATCAGCAGCGCCGAGTCGGCGGCCGATCGTGCGGTGGCGTGATGAGACTTGACTGGATTGGATGAGTCGCGACATCCGCCAAGCTGCGTAATGCTTCGCAATTCACGGGAATTCCGAACGGGTGGCACATTTCTTAAATTTTGATGCCGAGTATGTTGCCACCCCGACCTACTTTATAGCGGGATACCGCAGCCATAAATACCAAAGATTGACAAAGCTTGTTATTCAGTTCAGCATTGAAGAAAGGAGAACTTTTCCATGAATGTTTCGCTGACCCCTGAACTGGACAACTTTGTCGCCGGCAAGGTCGAATCCGGCCGCTACAACTCGGCCAGCGAGGTGGTTCGGGAGGCTTTGCGCTTGCTGGAAGAGCATGACCGGGCGAGGGCTGCTCAGGTTGCCGCATTCAATCAGGAGCTTGGAGCAAGGCTGGCATCGCTGGATCGCGGCGAGCGCGTTAAGCCGAAAACGGCGCGCGCACGCAGACGCTCTACTTGACGCGGGCGGCGGTGAACTCGCGCGCGGGGCGGTCGCCAGCCTGGCGGGTGAATTTGATGGTGTCCCCTTCGATCTTGCCCGTGTAAGTCATTTTGAACTCGTTGCCGTCGCGGTTCATCACCTGGGCAAAGGAGATGTTGCCGCCGTCGATTTTGCCGTCGGAAATCGCGACTTCTCCGCGCGGGGTGGTGACTGTGCCGGTCAATTTTGCGCCATCAACGTGAAAGTCGAAGGTGAGGGTTTGCGTGCCTCGGGGCGACTCAACGGTGGCGGTCCACTTGCCGTTGAAGTCCGCGGCCAGAAGGGTGACGGAACTGAGTGCGAAGACGAGTACTGCGAGAAGAGCTTTGCGAATCATGGATTTCCTCCGGGGATACAAGATTTTGGCGGAGGATCGAAATCCGCCGCCTGTGATGAGGACGCGGAGCAGGTCCGATAAGTCTCAATCGATGGCCGGTCGGGAGCAGTGGCCTGGCTATTTTTCCTTCGGTACGCGAGGGGGTGCGTCCACCGGCTTGTCGTAGCGGCCGCGGAAGGCGTTCCAGCGGACGATGGTAATTTCCTGGAGCATCTTGACGCCGTCTTTGAGGTAGCTCATGCGGGAGCGCTCGTCGTGAGCCCAGCTGACCGGGACCTCGATGATCCAGAAATCACGCTTGAGGGCGATGAAGAGAATCTCCGGGTCGAAGCCCCAGCGCTCGATGGTCTGCAGCTGAAAGACGGTCTGGGCGGCCTGGCGGGTGAAGGCCTTGAAGCCGCACTGGGTGTCGGCGTAGGGCAGTCGCATGATGAAGCGGGTGACGGCGTTGAAGCAGCGGCCGAAGAACTGGCGGTAAAGGGGCTGGCGTTGGGTCTGGCGGTCGCTCTGCAGCCAGCGGGAGCCGATGGCGATGTCCGCGCCCTGCTTGATGGCGGCAAAGAGGCGGTCAGCCTCCTCGATGGGCGCCGAGAGGTCGGCGTCGGTGAAGAGCACCACATGGCCCCGCGCCTGGAGCATCCCGGATCGCACGCTGTAGCCCTTGCCGCGGTTGCCGGGGTTCTCGAGCAGCCGGACTTCGGGCGCGGTTTGGGCAAAGGCACGCACCACCTGGGCGGTCGAGTCGGTGGAGCCGTCGTTGACTACCAGGACCTCGGCATTCCAGCCGCGAGCGCGAATGCAGCCCACAACCGAGGCCAGCGCCGCCGGTATGCGGGCGCTCTCGTTATAGACAGGAATCACGATGCTGTACTTTGGCCGGGCTCTTTTTCCGGTGTTGTGCTTAGAATCGTCTTTCACGTTTCCGCTCCGCTTCCCGAGCCCCATCCCACCCCTTAACACCCCAGCGACGAAGACCTGTCGCCACCATCCCAGAAAGCAAAGACCGCTTTCTGGGAACCCTGGTTGCCGGGGACCCCGTCTTAACGGGGGAGGGAAAGCTCAGGGAATGACACTGGACATCATAAACGCCGCGGGGCGAAGTTGGCTGATGAGTGCCTGGGCGCAGGGTATTTTCGGCAAACTATTGAGAGGAAAAGGCTCAAATTCACAGGGAGGCTTTGATTTTCATGCCAGAATGGGTAGAATCCGTTTATGCTGTGAAGGGGAGGCTAGAGAACATGACAAAGGCAGACCTGGTGGAAAAGGTGACCGCGGCGGGTGAGTTGACACGGCGCGACGGCGAAGTCATCGTCGAAACCATCTTCGATGCGGTGATCGGTGCTCTCAAGAGCGGAGACAAAATAGAGATTCGCGGCTTCGGATCCTTCCGCACCCGCCAGCGCAACCCACGCATCGGGCGCAACCCCAAGACCGGGGAGCGTGTCGATGTTCCGGCCAAGAAAGTTCCCTACTTCAAGCCGTCCAAGGAGCTACGCGACCTGGTGAATCCCCAGGAAGCCAAGGCCTCCTGAGTAGTACCCGGCTTTCAAGGTTCGAGCGCGGCCCCTTTTCGCTGCTGGAGCCAATCCAGGAAGAAGATTCCCGCCAACAGCGGAACCAGCCAGATTACGCGGCACTGATAGCGGTCATCGACAACCGACAGGACGCCGGTGACCCATGCGTTGGCGACGACCATGCCTGCAACGACCAGAGTGAGACCGGCGAGCCGCGGAGAGTGGCGGCGCCAGAGGAAGGGAATCAGGACGGCAATTGCCGCCAGCGACGCGACGATGGTCCACCAGTCAATCAAGGTGAAAAGCTCGAGAGGCAGAGCACCGTGCGCCTGCCGGCTTTGAAGGTAACGCGACTTCTCCCTGGGAAAGACCTGGTCAAACTGCGCAAGCATCCAGTCATTCGGATCGAAGCCATACACGCCGAAGTTCAGGAACTGGTCCCAGAAGTTCGCGGTTGAACGGGAAAGCTGCTGGAGGGGATAGGCGCGAATCGTGGCCAAAACCAGGGGCATCTCCTCCTGCTCCATCTGCGTTTTTTCCGTGTCGGATGCGTCCTCGTAAGCGCCATTCGTTTCCCAGAGAAAATCGTCTGGATTGTCAGTGAATTGGCTGATATGGTTGCAGACCGCCCATTGCAAGCGGGGGCAGTTTTTCTCCAGGTACAAACGCCCGGTGCCGTCGGCGACGATACGAGCCATCAGATAGGGCGGCCGAATGCCATTCAAGGTGGGCTTGCCGTAGAGATAGCCGTGCAGCGCCATCTGGGCAGCCGCCGCCACAGCGATGATCGCCGCCAATTCGCCCAGGCTGCGCAAGCGGCGCCAGAATGGCCGGTGCTCGAAGGCGGCGAACAGAACCAGCAGCACAAACAGGCCGGCAGCGAGTAACATGTGCGAGGTGTGGGCGGTGATTCCCCAGACGGCGATGAGATAGAGGCCCCACCGCTCGGTGCGGCTGAGAGTGTCGCGCGCAAAGGCCAGCAGATAGAAGGAGAGATAGAGGAGCGGGCCGAGGACGTCGGGCATGATGAAGCAGGCATACCAACTGGCACTGGTCAGCAGGCTGAGAAAGAGAATGAGGAGGAGATAAGACGCCACGATGCGCCGCGTAGAAACTGAACGGGCTTGAAAAGCGCGCACCAGCAGCCAGACGATCCAGGCGGCCAGCAGGCATTGCAGGGCGACGATGGGCCAGGGCGAGATGTTCCAGTGAAAGGGAAGGATGCCCAGGCTATAGAAGAAGGATCGTACTCCGTAGTAATCCGAATACTGATGCAGGAACAACGCCCGCGCCACCACGCGGCCATCGAAGAGATAGGTCATCGAATCCGGGTAAAGCAGCGGAAAGCCGTTCAGGAAGGCCGGCCAGGAGAGCAACAACGCTCCCAGCAACACCGCCCCGCCGCGCAGGGCGCAAAGCCAGCCTCTCCTGTTCCGCACGAGTTCTTGTCCCTCAGCCCTGGCAACTGTCATGGAATGGAGCCTTCACCGCAGAGTGATGGAGAACGCACCCATCGTATCACCTTGAAGGGCCCAATTTTTGATTTACTTACAGTCGCTGCCGGTTCGTATCGGGCCGGATGCCGATGACGCTCATCATGCGGCCTGCGTGGCCCTCAGAGCCGCGATGAGAGAAGAACAGCTCTCGATTGCAGCTTGTGCAGCCTCCGATCAACTTGATTGAGCTTGGTTTTAGGCCCGCTGCCAGCAGTTGGCGGCGGTTGGCTTCGACCAGATTCAAATGCAGGCCGGGGCCGATCTCCGAGTGGCCCGGCGCGCGCTGCGTCATGAAGAGCAGAGGATACTTTATCCGCACCGGATCAGAGTCGTAGACCTCGCGGAAAAGTTCGCGGGCGTATATGAACTGCGACTCGAAGCTGGAGAGGACCTCTTCGCCCACGGCGTAGCAGCAGGGACCGATGCCAGGACCGATGGCAGCCACCAGATCCTCAGGGCGGGAGCCGAATTGGAGCCTCATGCGGCCGATGCCGGACTCGACGATGCGCTCGACTGTTCCTCGCCATCCGGCATGAAAGGCGGCCACCGCGCGCCGTTTGCGGTCGGCTACCAGAATCGGGATGCAGTCGGCGGTCCTGACGCCCAGCAGCAGACCGGGCTCGTCGGTCATCAGGCCGTCAGCACTGCACCCCAGCGACGATGACCTGTCCCCCCACCCCAGCGAGCAAAAATCGCTCACTGGGGACCCCGTGTCGTCGGGGACCCCGGCACTCCAGGGCCGTTCGCGGGTAGCGTCCACGGCGGTGACAAGGCGAACCAGATTGGAATGAATCTGGTGAACATCAATCAGCGGCGTGGATGGGTCTCCGCTGACGGCCTCGGCAAAAAACCGACGATTGCCGGCCACCGTTTCGCGGTCGTCCTCATCCGTAAAGCCAAGATTTAACTCGCCCTGGGCATCCTCCGCGCAGTAAGCCCGGCTGAGGCCGCCGCGGCGTGTGCTGAAGCCATGCCAGAGCCAGTTCATCTTTTCCCAGGCAGGAACCGCGAGCCACTGGACGCCATTGGGGGCGATGCGTGGGAGCGGCGCGGCAGGGGTCAGCTCCTGCTGCGTTGAGCGCTCAAAACGCATCCGGATTGAGACACCGGCGGCCTTCCACCCCACGGACGAAGACCTGTCCGTGGGGACCCCGGCCTTCCACCCCACGGACGAAGACCTGTCCGTGGGGACCCCGGCCTTCCACCCCACGGACGAAGACCTGTCCGTGGGGACCCCGGCCGTGCCACGAAGGCTGCGCTGGAGGCCCGCCCGCTCAAAAAGCGCGTCAATCTGCTGAATTTTCTGCTCGAGGCTATTCTTTGGAGTGGAAGGGCGCATCTGGCCTTGATTTTATCGGACGGCACATAAACGATGAGCCCGCCTTCCGGCGAGCCCTTTTGAGAGGCCTTGTAGGAGGGGGTCCAAGGGGGTTTATGGGGAAGAGGTTCTTACGGAACCTTCAAGAAGGAGGGAAGTCCTTTCTTGGCGGGTGGTATTTCGGGGAAGCCTCTGCTAATTGTCATTATAGATGCGGATAAACTAAAAAGGTTTCATGGCCATCGTGAATATTATCAACAGATTTCCACAGAGCCCCGAACTTACTAAATAGGGATATTCACCAAAATAGGGCAGATCCGGCCATCTCAGGTCCCGGTTATCCACCCCAGGAAGCAAAGACCGCTTCCTGGGGACCCTGTCTGGCGGCAGCGTGTGCCGTAAACTCCAGCGATGTAAGATATTTGCATATGCCTGATAAGGATAGCGGCAAGGTGTTGGGAGGTTCGCCTCCTGACGGCTCCATGCGAGCCGCCCGCCAGCCGTCTATCAAAGACATTGCCCGGCTGGCCCACGTATCCCACCCCACAGTCTCCCGCGCCCTGCAAAATAGCCCTTTGGTGAATCCCAGCACCGCGGAGAGAATTCGCAAGATTGCCGAGCAGGCTGGATATCACGCCAGCGCCGTGGCCCGGGGACTGGTGACCCGGCGCTCGCGCACCATCGGGCTGGTGGTAACCACGGCCTCCGATCCGTTTACCAGCGAAGTCTTCAGCGGCATTGAGCAAGAGGCCCATGACCGCGGGTACTGCGTGTTCCTGGCCGAATCGAAGGCTGATCCCGAGAGCGAGAGAAAAGTGGTGCAGACCTTCGCGGAGCGGCGGGTGGACGGAATCATCGTCACCTCTTCACGCGTGGGTGCTTTATATCTTCCTTTGCTGTCGGAGATGATGGTCCCAATAGTTCTGGTCAATAACCAGCACCCCGGAACGTTTGTACACTCGGTGATGATTCGCAACCAGGAAGGCTGCCGGGCGGCGGCCAACCACCTGATCGAGTTGGGGCATCGGCGGATTGCTTACATGGGCGATCATACCGGTTATCAGTCTGACGCTGAACGCTGTGCGGGCTACCGCGAGGCTCTGGAGGCGGCGGGAATTCAGTTCGCACCGGAACTGGTGGTACAGGGTGATGGAAAACCGGAAGGCGGCCAGAGCGCCATGGATCAGTTGCTGGCGCTGCCTCATCCGCCGACCGCGGTCTGCTGTTACAACGATATGACGGCCCTGGGAGCGATGCGCGCGATTCGGCTGCGCGGTCTGCACATTCCGGAAGATATCTCCGTGGTAGGCTTTGACGATCTGTTTTTTGCCTCCTATATGCAGCCGCCGCTGACAACGGTACGCCAGCCGATGCGGCGCATGGGGCAACTGGCGATGGAGAGCCTCTTCAAGCTGATGTCAGGAGATGAGTCGGAGATCCGAATCAAGCTCGATGCCGAGCTGATTGTGCGGGAGTCAACGGCGCGGGTCAGGATGGCGTGAGCGGGATTCCCACCCTAGAATTTTCACAATTTTTGTAAGTGGGCATCGTGCTATCCCACCCTAGCTGCAAAAACAAAGACGCGGCGAGGGTGGGACACCTTGACATAGCACTATCAGGAAAAATGCTCTAACCTTCCACCAGCGCGTCGGCTATAGCCAGATGTTCATCAAGCGCTGCGATGCCGAGGTCCAGCTCTTCCTTTGTCACAATCAACGGTGGCGCGATGACGAAGTGGCTCAGCCATGCTTGGATCGAGATACCTTGGGCCATCATCTTGGCGGCGATCTGATCGACCAGCAGCGGCTTGCCCTCAACCTTGTCGCGCATGGTGTTGAAGGGCTGTTTGGTGGCGTGGTTCTTCACCAGGTCAACGGCGAAGAAGAGGCCGAGGCCACGCACGTCGCCGACCGATGCGTGGCGTGCCTTGAGGGCTTCCAGCTTTTGTCGCACATAGGGTTCAAGCTCTGCCGCACGCTCCACCAATTTCAGCCGCTGCATCTCCTCGATGGTGGCCACGGCCGGACCGAGCGTCATAGGATGCGCCTCATAAGTGTGCCCATGAGAGAAGTAGTGATCCTCAAAGTAGTCCGCAATCTTTGTGGTGGTGGCGCAGAGGCCGAGCGGCACATAGGCCGAGGTAATGCCCTTGGCGGTGACCAGAATGTCAGGCGTGACGCCCCAGTGCTGTTCTGCGAACCATTTGCCCGTGCGGCCCCATCCAGTCATCACTTCGTCGCCTATAAGGAGGACGCCGTAACGATCACAGATCTCGCGAATGCGTGGAAAGTATTCCGGCGGCGGAACGAGGATGCCGTTAGTGCCGACGACGGGCTCAAGAATGATGGCCGCGACATCGCTCTCGTTGCGAATCATATGCTCAACGTAATCGGCGCAAGCGATGTTGCAACCTGGATAGGTGTGCTTAATGGGGCAGTTGTAGCAGTTTGTCTCTGGAGCAAAGATAAAGCCCGAGCCCTTGCCGCCCGGCTCCATAGCCCAGCGGCGCGGATCGCCCGTAGCCGCAATCGCCGCAGAAGTGGAACCGTGATAGGAGCGATAGCGGGAGATGATCTTAGTTTTGCCCGTGTACATGCGCGCAATCTTGAAGGCCGCTTCGTTCGCCTCGGCTCCGCCGGTAGCGAAGAAGAATTTATTGAGGCCCTGGGGGAGGACTTCCAACAATTTGAGACTGAGGCGGGCGCGTGCGCGCGTAGCGTAACCCGGCGCGGCATAAGCCAGCTCTCGAGCCTGCTCGACAATCGACTCAATCACACGCGGATTCTTGTGACCCAGGTTCACACACATCAACTGCGAACTGAAATCGAGGTAGCGCTTGCCCGCGCCATCCGTAAACCAGCAGCCCTCTGCGTCAGCAAGGTGCAGCGGCTTCCAGCCTTTCTGGAAGCGCCATGTGCCATAGTTGGTCTGCCGCGTGATGGTAGTGATTTCTTCAGACGTGAGTGTCTTCGATGCGGAATTATCGCTCATAGCTTTGTTCTCCAGAAAGGATGTCTCGTATTTTATCACCGTGGTTCCTGGATCATAATGCGTAGATGGATCGAGCCACGCCTATATGCTGGACTAACGAGAAGTCGCGACGGCGAGATTCATCTTCAATGAGCGCGGATCCAATCCATGGTCTTCGACGCCAGCTTGTCGAACGCGGTTACGGCCAGCTGCAAATGGTCTTCTCGCGTGTCTTCAATCTTGTTGTGGCTGATCCCTTGAAGCGATTGCACAAAGAGCATGGCGGTCGGAATACCGGCGCGAGAGACCTCGGCCGCATCGTGCAGTGGACCGGATGGCAGACGATGAGAGCGCCCGGCGGTCTCGCGGATTGCCTCTTCGCAGAACTCAACCAGCTGAGGATGAAACGGCTCCGGCGCAATGTTCCAGATGCGCGACCACTCCACCGTGCATCCTTCTTCCTTGGCGAATTGCGCGCTCTTCAACTGGGCCTCGTGGTACATCGTGGCCAGCACGGCTGCATCCAGATCGCGTTGGTCGAGCGTAGCTTCGCAGCGCCCAACGACGGCGGTCACGATGCCCGGAAAAGTCTTGACGCTGCCCATGGTACATACCGCGTCGGGATGGCGCTTGGCGATGGGACGAATTTCCAGAGCCAGCTTTGCACAGGCGGCCAGCGCATCGCGCCGCGCCGTCATGGGAGTGGAGCCGGAGTGCGCCTCCTGACCATGAAATGTGATGGTGTGACGCTCCACACCTTTCGTCCCGAGCACGGCGCCCAGAGGTAGCTCCATCTTCTCCAGCACAGGACCCTGTTCAATGTGCAACTCGAGATAGGCCGCCGCATTTTTCCGCTCCCGTCCGGCATCGCCGATCTTATCGATGGAGACGCCGCATTCGGCCAGAGCATCTTCAAGCCGCTTGCCGCCGGCATCCGTACGCCCGCGATCCTGATCGATGGTTTGCGTGCCGGCAAAGGCCGAGGAGCCGAAGAGGCTTCGCCCGAAGCGCGCGCCCTCTTCATCCGCCCAATCCACCAGCCGCACGGTGACAGGCGGCTTCCCTTTATACTCCTCTGCGATGCGGCGCAGCACAGCGTAAGCGCCAATCACGCCCAGGCAGCCGTCGAGCCAGCCTCCATTGGGCACGGAATCAATGTGGCTGCCGAGAATCAGAGCCTTCTCCGAGGTTCCGGCGAGCGTGCTCCAGCTGTTACCGGCGGCATCATAGTGGTGCTCCACGGGCAGTTCGCGCAATTTGGATTCAAACCAACTGCGCGCCTTGAGCCACACCGGGCTCCAAGCCAATCGCTGCGCGCCATTTTCATCGGAAGTAAGTGTGCGCAATTCCTTGAGCAGTTCTACCGCTGCTTTTGCATCAACCGGCATAATCTACCCCTTTCAAATACTTTGCAATTTATTTTTGCGGTTCTCGGCGCAGAAAGCGTCCGATCCCCGGCTTGCCCACAAAAGCTCCATCGCGCGCCTGCACCTTGCCGCGCACAGTAACCACGGAAGGCCGGCCTTCGATCTCGAAGCCTTCAAAGCCGTTGTAGTTGTTGATGCCGTGGTGTGTGGCGGCGGAGATTTTTCCGCGATACTTTGTGTCATAGACAACCAGATCGGCGTCCGCTCCAACAGCAATGGTTCCTTTGCGCGGATAGAGGCCGAAAAGCTTGGCGGCGCTGGTGCTGAGCGCATCGACAAAGCGGTGGATGTCAAGCCCGCCACGCTTCACGCCGTAGGTGTACATCAGGTTCACACGATCTTCAATGCCGGGAATGCCGTTGGGAATCTGTGTGAAAGCCTTGGCGCCCATCAGTTTCTGTTCCGTGTCGAAAGGACAATGATCCGTTCCAACAGTCTCGATCAGGCCAGTTTTGAGCGCATTCCACAGTACAGGCAGGTTGCGCTTGTCGCGTAACGGCGGAGACATAATGTGCTTCATGCCCTCCACGCCGGCGCGCTCGGCATAATTCTTGTCGAGCAGGAAGTGTGGGAGCACCGATTCAATGTGCAGCTTGACTCCACGCATTTTTGCATCCACGGCCGCGCGCAGTGCTGGCGCACAGGAGAGATGAACCACATAGCCGGTGGCGCCGGTCTGCTCCACAAAGGTCGCAAAGCGAGTAGTGCCTTCGGCCTCGACGGCTTCAGGCCGGCTGGGTTCATGCCACTCAGGGCCTGTCTTTCCCTCAGCCAGAAGCTGTTGCTGCAACTGACCCACCAGCTCGGCATTCTCGCAATGCGCGGTGGTGATGACGCCCAGTTTGGCGGCCAGCTTGAGCGTGCGGAACATCTCCTCATCATCGACGCCGAAGAAGTTCTTGTAGGAGAGAAATATTTTGAAGGATGTAGTTCCGTCCTTGACGACCTCCGTGAGTTGCGCTTCCGTTTTATCGTCGAAGCGCGTCACGCCCATATGGAAGGCATAGTCGCAGGCGCTGTTGCCCTCCGCCTTTTGCTTCCATGTGTGGTAAGTCTCCAGCGCATCCTCCTTGCGCGAGGGGCAGGCCATCTCGATGAACGTAGTGGTCCCGCCGATAAGCGCGGCGGCACTGGCCGCGGCGTGATTCTCCTTGGCAAAGGTGCCCATAAACGGCAGATGGATGTGGACGTGCGGATCGATGAAGCCGGGGAATACCAATTTTCCCGTAGCATCGATCACTTCGGTCCCCGGCGGAACGGCAAGGCCAGTTCCGATGGCGCTAATAGTTTCGTTCTCGATGAAGATGTCGCCTTTAAGGCGAGTCTCCGCGGTTACAATCTCACCGCCCTTGATCAGCAGTCCCATAGGTACGCTCTCCCTTCATGCCTTCGATAACTCTAAAGTGCGTCAGTGAATGTGAATCCCAACCTTCTCGCGATAAGCTTCCATCGCATCCCAGTCTTCAGTAACCGGGGTTTGCTTCTGCGATAGCTCATCCCATGTAACCGCGCTACGTTTTGGCGGAAGCTCGACCATCTCGATGCACTGATCCACCGGGCACACGTTGTAGCAGAGACGGCAGCCCACGCAATCGTCTTCGCGAATCACGGGCCGGGGACGCGTTTCCACTGCCGCGTGCTTGCCGTTGGAGCGCACATCGTATGCGCTCGGCTCAACCACCTTACCCTCTGACGAAACCAGATCGATGCACTGATGCGCGGTATCATTACAAGCGATGTAACAGAGGTTGCATTTGATGCACTTTTCCGCATTGATGCGCGCCACCGCACGGAAAGATAGGTCGAGGTTCTTGAACTCCGAAACGCGATGCAAGCTGCGGCCCGTCACGTCGGCGATGGTCTTGAAGCCCTTCTCGTCCATCCAGTTGGAGAGTCCATCGCAAAGGTCTTCGATCACCCGGTAGCCGTAATGCATCACCGTGGTGCAGACCTGGAGGCTGGATGCGCCGAGAAGCAGAAATTCCGCCGCGTCGGCCCATGTAGCGATGCCGCCCATCCCGGAGATGGGGATGCCGGACTTCGACACCTCCTCGTCTTTTCCCAGCGCGGCCAGCATATTAAGCGCGATGGGCTTGACGGCCGGTCCAGCATAGCCGCCGTGACCGCCTTTTCCGCCGATGCTGGGCGTCAGCTCCAGCGTGTCGAGATCGACGCCGACGATGGAGTTGATGGTGTTGATGAGCGAAAGCCCATTGGCGCCGGCTCTCACCGCGGCCTGGGCCGGCAACACAATGTTCGTGACGTTGGGCGTCAGCTTCACGATGACCGGAATGTGCGCGGCCTCCATCACCCAGCGAGTGATCTGCTCGCAATACTCCGGCACCTGGCCGACGGCGGCGCCCATGCCGCGTTCGCTCATGCCATGCGGGCAGCCGTAGTTCAACTCGATGCCGTCCGCGCCGGTATCCTCGATTCGATGGACGATATCCTTCCACGCTTCCGGCTTGGAATCGACCATAGCGGAGACGATGACCGCGCGATCCGGCCAGGCGCGCTTGATCTCGACGATCTCACGCAGGTTGACTTCAAGAGGCCGGTCGGAGATCAACTCGACGTTGTTGATGGCCAACATGCGCTGTCGGCCTTGATGCCAGGCCCCATAGCGGTTCGATACATTCAGCACCGGAGCGCCGATGGTCTTCCATACCGCGCCGCCCCATCCCGCTTCAAAAGCCTTGTGAATCTGCGCGCCGGAGTTGGTGGGTGGCGCCGAGGCAAGCCAGAATGGATTGGGCGACTTGATGCCTGCAAAATTAGTACGAAGGTCTGCCATGTTATTTCACCTCGCCCAGTGTCGACGACGCCAACTGTTGATGGATTGCCTCGGCGGCCAGCTTGCCATCTTGTACCGCCATGACTGTGGAAGCCACGCCAGTGAAGCGAATGCAATCGCCGATTGCATAGACGCCAGCTACGTTGGTCTGGAAGCTCGCGTCCACGTCTATAAAGCCCTTCTTGGTTTTCAGACCCAACTGCGCGGCCAGCGTCAACTTGTTTTGACCGACAGCTTTGACGATCTGATCAGCCGCCAGCACAAACTCCGAACCTTTGACCGGCGTTGGTGACGGACGGCCGGATGCGTCCGGCGCGCCAAGCTCAACGCGCAGGCACTCCAGGCCCACCGGGCGGCCGCCCTCAAGGACCACGCGCGCGGGCTGAGAGAGAAAGCGGAACTCAATGCCTTCTTTGCGGGCAAAGTCATATTCGTGCGCGTAGCAACTCATCTCGCGATCCGTGCGGCGATAGACCATCGTCACCCGCTCCGCGCCCAGACGCTTGGCAATCGTGGCGCAATCCACCGCCGTGTTTCCGGCGCCAATTACGATAACATTGCGGCCCACGCTCAATTTTTCCGCGGCCACCTTGCTGGCTTCAATGTATTCCAGGCCGTCCAGCACAGCCTCTTCACCGTCAATGCCCAAGCCCGGCGTCCTGGCCAATCCCACGCCCAACACAATTGCAGCGAACTCCTTCTGGAGTGTGGCCGGAGCGATATCCTTGCCAATTTCAATCCCGGTTTTGATCTTGACGCCCAGCCCTTCGATCATGCGCGCCTCTTCCAGGGCAACCTCCACCGGTTCGCGCAGCGCAATAATGCCATAGGTGGAAAGGCCGCCGGGCATCTTATGCTTTTCAACGATCGTGACCGAGTGGCCCAGCAGGGCTAACGTACCGGCGCAGGAGAGCCCCGCGGGCCCGGAGCCGATTACGGCAATTGACTTGCCTGTCGGCGCGGCTTTCACGGCCGGATAGCTGCCGTGTTCCCGCGCATTGTCCATGGCAAAGCGCTGCAACCGCCCGATGGTGATGGGCTTGTGATCGGCGCCCAGCACGCATGCCCCCTCGCACAACTCCTCAACCGGGCAAACTCGCGCGCAGGTAGCACCCAGAAGATTCGAGGCATAGATGGTTGCCGCCGAGCCGCGCAAATTGCGAGTAGCGATTTTTTTGATGAATTTTGGAATATTGATATGGGTAGGACAGGCGTGTGTACAAGGCGCATCGTAACAGTACAAACAGCGGTCCGCCTCAACGGCTGCCTCATTCGGGGTTAGAGGAGGCAGTTGCTCGGCAAGCTCCTTCCTCACATCTCTCACTGCCAATTCCATCCTTCAGCTCCTTACCAAACTCGTGATCGCTACTCCATAAAGGCCGTGTCTGGGCAATAAATTCAACGTATCGAGAGCTTCCCGATGGACAAGCCTGTCTTGAGCGAGATACATAGTTTAGCGCATACACCACGCGAAGAGTCAAGCCCGGCTTTATCTGCAATTGATGGAACAGCGAGCGCGATGTGCGGCAGATTCTATCTTGATTTTCCGGCAGATGTTTTCACAGCGGTGGACAGCAGATCGTCTAACTGCGCCTCGCTCAACCGCACGTGATAGAAGGTCTCGTAGAAGCGCTTCGTTTCCTGGCGCATGTCGTAGCGGAAGATCTCCGGATAAAAAAGATTTGCCAGCCACTTGATGCCGATGATGCGGTTGGCAGAGGGAGGACGGTCGAGCCAGCTGAAGGGATACTGCGGGGCTTCATAGACCTCGCGGTTGCGAACCGCGGCGACAAGCTGCCATGTGGAATCAGTCCAGACCGTTTTGTAGAACTCGCTTGCAGTAGTCGTGTGGTCCCGCACGGAGATCACGATCTCCGGATTCCAGCGCAGCACCTGTTCCATCGAGACCGCGGAGCGTCCATAACCAGACTGTCCTTGAAGCCCCGTCGCCACGTCGACGCCGCCGGCAAAGTTCAGAGCTTCGACGTGCATTGAGCCGCCCGGCTCTGTCTCTAATCCCTTTGGCCCTTCGGCGTAGTAGTAGCGCCTCCGCTTGTCTTGCGGGATGCTGGCGACTTTCTGCTGGATCTCATTCAACGTCTGGCGACATTCATCTGCAAGTTTAGCCGCGCGCGGCGCGCTTCCCAGCAGCTCTCCGGCTTTTTCATACGCTTCCGGCAGATGCTCCAGGCGGCCATCGAGAATAAAAACCGGTATATGCGTCTGGTTCTGAACTCGCTCAGCCAGCGCAATTGCGAATGCATCGTCCATGGAGATGAGCACGTCGGGATGAACCTGCATGATTTTTTCCAGATTGCCCGTAGTGTCCTTGCCGTACCAGCCTCCCAGCGTTGGCAGGTTGCGATAGGGCTCCGCCAAATAGGCGCGTTCACCAGCATCCGGCGGATAGTTCCATCCCATCAACAGCTCCGGATCCAGCGTGTAGATCAGGATCGTGCCCATGGGGCTCATGCAGAGCACCTTATGAATGTGTGCGGGCACCTCGACATGACGGCCAGCCATGTCAGTCACGATGCGCGTTGCGGTTTTTTCGCCAGCGGGCAGGGTGGCGCGGCACAGGCTGACACTCAGCAGCATTGCGCACAGAATGAACAGCAGATATCTTCTCGGCATGCTTCCCCCTTGCAACTAATTCGGCACGACTATCTTGATTCCGGGCTTTATTCCGGCATGGGTGCCGATTTCCACGACGCTCACTGGCACTCCATACGCCTTCAGCAGCATGGGCTCGGTAAGCGCTTTCGCGGGTGTATCCACGGCCAGAATGCTACCCTCGCTCATCAGCACCACGCGCGATGCATACATGAATGCGTGATCGGGTACGTGTGTGGTCATGAGCACACCCAGGCCGGTTTTGGCCAGCTCGCAGATGGCGTGGAAGACTTTGATCTGGTTTCCCAGGTCGAGGCTCGCTGCTGGTTCATCGAGAATAAGCCATTGTGCTTGCTGCGCCAGCGCGCGCGCAATCAGCACTAACTGGCGTTCGCCGCCGCTGATCTCGGTGTAGCGCGCGGAGGCCAGATGCAGAATGCCCAGATAATCGAGCGCCTGGTCGGCGATGCGCAGGTCTTCCTTTCCCGGCGATGCAAAGGGAGCCAGATGCGCGGCGCGGGCCATCAGCACGATCTCGCGCACCTCAAAGGCAAAGGGCGGAATATGCATCTGGGGCACATAGCCGAAGGAGCGTGCCAGCCGGCTGCGCGACCAATCGGCAATCTTCTCATCGCCGAGCCGCACGCATCCGAGCCTGGGCCGCAGCAAACACAAGATCATTTTGAACAGCGTTGTCTTGCCGCAGCCGTTAGCGCCCAGCAGGCAGACCACTTCGCCCGGATGCAGCGTGACGCTGACATCGTCCACCACGGTTTTGGAACCGTAGCCGCCGGTCACGTGTTCCAGGGTCAGGTTCATGATTTGTGCCTGCGCTCCCGCATGAGCAGGAAGAGAAAGAATGGCGCTCCAATCAACGCGGTCAGAATGCCGACGGGAATCTCCAATGCGCCCGCGGTACGCGCCACATCATCCACCAATAGCAGAAAACTGCCACCCATTATCGCCGCTGCGGGCAATAAATATTTGTGATTCGGGCCAACAACCATGCGCGCCAAATGCGGTACCACCAGGCCGATCCAGCCCACCATGCCGCAGATGGAAACAGAAGCGGCCGTGATAAGAGTGGCGCAGACGATCACCGTGAAGCGCATGACGCGCGTGTTCATTCCCAAAGTGCGCGCTTCCTGTTCACCCATGCACAGCACGTTAAGCCGCCAGCGCAACAGCAGCAAGGGAATGCAGCCCAAGGCAATGGGAATGCCCGCCACCCATACGTCTCTGGGCGTGATGGAAGCGAAGCTGCCCAGCAGCCAGAAGGTAATGGCAGGCAGCTTGTTCAACGGATCGGCGATGTACTTGGTAAGGGAGATGAGAGCGGTGAACATGGATCCGATGAGGATGCCGACCAGAACCAGCATGAGCACCGGATCTCCACGGCGGCAAAGACTCGAGGCAAGCGCCCATGCCAGCAGCACGGCCACGAGCCCGCCAGCAAAGGAGAGAGCTTGAATCGCCACAAAATCGAGACCTAGCAGGATGCCGACCGCCGCGCCCAACCCCGCGCCCGCCGAGGCTCCCAGAATGTCGGGCGAAACCATGGGATTGTTAAATAATCCCTGGTAAGAGGAGCCGGCCAAAGCGAGCCCGCTGCCGACCAAAATGCAGGTCAGGAGCCGGGGAAGACGAATCTGCAGCAGCACAATCTCCGCCGTACCACCGCCTGAGGGCGCACTCAGCAAGCTCCACCAGTCGTGCAGCGAGATCGGATAACTGCCGATAGCCGCCGAACCAACCGCCACCGCGACCAGCAACAGCGCCAACGCAGCCAGCGTTTTTCCGCTCTGCAGGCGATGTGGCTTGTGGTACTCCAGCGTCTTTTCCGGTCTGGTCAGAGTCACCATGGACTTATAGCTTACCGCAGGCTGCAAGCGGTCCTGAAACTTTCACCATGCGTCCGCCCTGTGTGAACAAAGCCTTGTGCCCGCCTTCGGCAACGGCCCGCCACGCAGAGGTATGGTCATCGACGATCAAGCCGCCCAGCAGATCGACACCGTGCGCGAAGAGCAGCGGGTGGAGCGGCGTGCTCGGTCCTGCAACCACGACGCGTGCATTGCGGCTAAGCTCAAGCAGCCGCGGCATGGTCTTGTTGACCAGCGTCGTGGCCGTCATGAAGACCACATCCTGTTCGCCTAGAATGTATTCGCAGGCTGTGTCGGGGAGATCGCCCTGCCCCGGCTTCCGCTCCAGCACACTCAGTTGACAAATCTCCGCGACGCGCTCCAAATGGCGGAAGTGGCCGATGACCGCAACCCGCTTCCCGCGCAACTCGTCGAGCATGCCGGTAAAAACATCCCGCGGTTCGCTCTCATCCAGCAGCGGTCCGCAGTTTCTGGTCACGACTTGCGGCGCATTGAGGGCCGAGTTGATGGCCGCAAGTCCCATGGCCGCTTCGTACCAGTTCCACGACTTGATCCAACCGGCAAGCTCTCTCAGCTTCATGCTGGAGATTTTCCCCGCATCGCGGATCGGCTCATCGATTTCTCTGGGGCGCATGGCCACGCCGGTCCCAATGGAGCGCACCAGAAACCAGCTCAACCCGGCCAGAAATTCCTCGACCAGAGCGTCCTCGGGAACGGCGGCAATCAATTCGTCGTAGAGTTTCCACACTTTCGGAATCCTTCCGGAGGAACCCCTTACACAGGCTCCTGATTTTACAGCGCGGGCTCGGCTTTCTCTTTGCGATAGCGATTGCGCGAGTGAGGCAGAGCGACGGCGCAGTGGCGGCGGATGGCGATCAGCTCGGCCACGATGGAGACGGCTATCTCTTCCGGCATGGCCGCGCTGATCTCCAGGCCAATCGGAGCGTAGACGCGCTGAAAGCTCTCATGCGGAACACCTTCCGCTTCTAACTGCTGAAAGATGGTGAGTACCTTGCGGCCCGAGCCGATCATGCCGATGTAATGCGCGGGCGTATCCAGAGCCCAGCGAAGAACGCGCATGTCGTGCTGGTGGCCGCGGGTGACGATAACAATATAGGAGGCTGCGCTGGGCGACAACTCGGAAAGTACTGCATCCATCTCGCCGGCATGAATCTCGCGCGCATCGGGAAATCGTTCGCGGTTGGCATACTGCTCGCGATCGTCACAGACGACAACTTCAAAACCGGCCAATGAAGCTACTTTGCAGACATTCAGCCCGACGTGTCCGGCGCCGAAAATGTATAGCACTGGCGCGGGAATCACCGGCTCAATAAAAACCTGGAGCGATCCGCCGCACACCAGGCCCGTGTCGTCATCGGGCCGCTGATCCAGGTTGAAGGTGAAGGTTTTCGGCTTCTCGTCTCGCATCACTTCCATCGCCCCCTTGCGCACATCGGATTCCACGCAGCCGCCGCCCACTGTCCCCAGGATTGAGCCGTCCTCGAACACCAGCATCTTGGCGGCCACAACCGAAGGGATGGAGCCGCGCACGTTGACGATGGTGGCCAGCGCCGCGCGTTTTCCCTCGCGCTTCAATTTGTAGATTTCTTCAAAGATATCCACGTACATCCAACTTTCTATAGAGAAGCATCTTCTTCGTCTGTTTCCGTTTCTCGCGTTGCAAAGAACTGTGTCGCTTCGCGTAAACGTTGAACCGCTCCGGGCAACACGGAAATCGCCCGCTCAATGTCTTCGCTTGAATTCAGTTTACCTAAGCTGAAACGCAAACTGGAGCGGGATTGTTCTCCCGTCAATCCCATGGCCATCAGCACGCTGGAGGGGTCTGCCTCGCCCGCCGTGCACGCTGCTCCGCGCGAGGCGGCGATGCCGAGTTCATCCAGCGCCATCACCAGAGCATCTCCGCCCACGTGCTCAAAGAGAATGTTTGTGGTATTGGGCACGCGAGGCGCGCCGTTGCCGTTGATGCGCGTTTCCGGCACGAGCTCAACTACGGCGGCATCCAGCCGGTCGCGCAGCGCGCCGATTCTTTGCATTGAGCCGTCGCTGAGACCGTTGCGGGCAATCTCACTGGCTCGCCCCAGTCCCGCGATGCCGGCCACATTTTCCGTGCCGGGGCGTCGCCCCTTTTCCTGATGCCCTCCGTACAATTGCGGGCGCAATGGTATCCCGCGGCGAACAAAAAGCGCTCCCGCCCCTTGCGGGCCGTGAAACTTGTGCGCGGAGATGGTGAGCAGATCGCAGCCAATACTTTTCACGCTGATGGGAACCTTGCCGGCCGCCTGCACAGCATCAGTGTGAAACCATACGTCGGCTTCGGCCGCAATCTTGCCGATCTCTTCGACGGGTTGCAGGACGCCAGTTTCATTGTTCGCCATCATGATGGAGATCATGCACGTATTGTTGCGCAGCGCGCGGCGCACGCTCTCCGGCTCAACCTGTCCGTTGCCATTCACGCCAACGCGTGTAACTTCGCATCCGCTATGCTCCAGCCACACGCAGGCACCGAGAATCGCGCTGTGCTCAATGGCGGAAACGATGATGTGGTCGCCGGGGCTCATCATTCCTTTGAGCGCCAGGTTATCGCCCTCCGTGCCGCCGCTGGTGAAAACCACTTCGGTGGGCAGGCAGTCGAGCAGCGCGGCAACCCGTTCGCGAGCTTTCTTCACGATCGCCAACGCGCGCCGTCCGCAGCCGTGAATGGAAGAGGGATTGCCGAAAGATTCGGCAAAGCAGGGCAACATCTCTTCCACAACCTCCGGCAAAACGGCGGTGGTGCTGTTGTTATCGAGATAAACGATGGTCGTGTTCATGACTCTGCCTTCACCTCGATCTTTCGTTTGGCCCCGGTTACGGATAGAGGCTTTTGCGCGGAGATCACGTTGAGTTCAAGTTCGCCACTGTTGCAAGCATGGCAAATTATGGGAAGTGTGCGCAAGGCGTCGCGCACCTTCGCTGCCATCTGGGCGCTGTTTATGCCGGGAGCGTAGGTTGTGATTTCCAGGTGCTGTGGCCGGCTCTGCGTGAGGGTTGCGGTAAAATCCAACAGTCCAGGAATATCAAAAAGCGCCTCGTCCAGAACGCTGATACTGATGCTACCCGAGTTTCCAAGCGAGACAAAGTTGTCGATTCTGTCTCTGACTTTATCTAAACGCTTGAGGATCGTTCCGCAGCCGCACGGGCCAGGCAGAAAACGCGATAGGTCGCCCGTGCGGTAGCGAATAAGCGGCATGGCTGTGCGGTGAAGGGTCGTGAAGACAATCTCGCCGGTTTCGCCATCAGGCAACGGCTCGCCGCTCTCGGGATCAACGATTTCAAAGTAGAGATCGGCCTCACGCAAATGGTATCCCATGTGCGCCGCGCAATCCACGCCGCCGCCCAAGCCCATCTCGGTCATTCCGTAGTGCTCGAAGATTTCGCATCCGGTTCTTTGCCATAGCCTGCGCACCAGGCTTTCAGGCACATGGTCACTACACAGAACAATGAAGCGCAGCTGGCGAAGGACGCTGCTGGTGCAGGCGTTGTTGCTGGAAAATAGCGCAAGCATTTGTACCGGGAGACCGATGATGCACGTAGCCTTCTCCTGTTCCATGCGCGCCAGGGTTTGCGCCGGATCGGTGGAGAACCCATTCAGAATCGGTATTATGCCAGCGCGGGCAATGCCCTTGGTCAACTGATTTCCGACGCTGCCCTCGCGCTCGCCGGGCAGAGCAATCAGCATCCGGTCTCCCTGCACAGCCATGGCGGCGACACCTTGCGCAAAAAAATCCTGCGCTGACTCCCGGTCTGCCTCGGTAAAAAAGAGGCGCTTCGGCGCGCCGCTCGTGCCGCTGGTGTGCAACGTCACCACGCGGCTGATCTCATCCTGCGAAACACAGAGAAATTCGGAAGTGTGCCGCGCGATGTCCTCCGAGCTTGTAAACGAAAAGCGTGAAATCTCGCCAAGCGAACGGGGCAAATCGTTTGGAATCTTCGCAAAGCGGTGCGCATAAAATGAACTGTGCTTGCGCGCCCATGCCACGGTTTGCTGTAGCGCCTTCAATTGATATTGCTCGATGTCATGGCGAGTGAGCTCACGCAATGGTGTTCCGAGCCGCCCAGCAATCCAACTCTCCAGCGGAGTCTTCTCGATACCTTCTGCAATAGCGATCACGAGGCATCTCCCTCGCTTTGACATGCAGCGGCTCGCGGCCGATAAAGAGTTTTCCCGTCCACTCCGGTCAAATTGTACGCGCACAGTGGAACAAGTTTCTGTTCCGGGCTCAGGACATGAAGAAAGCACTCACGCAGGCGCTCCAGATCGAGGTTCCATGCATCCTGAAAAGCCATGCCGGAAATGCAAAAGGAGCGCTTCTCCTTTGCTAGAAATGCATCCATACTAGCCACGTCTATGTGCTCCAGCCGCTCGCCGGAAGGCGGAGGAGCACCGACCGGAAATGCCCAATGTTGTTTGACAAATCGCTGCGCGCGGCGCGCACCTTCGCCTGGAGAATAATCTGCAGCTCCTAACTGTACAAGATTTGAATCAGATGCATCTCCGCAACAAGAAACGACCGCGGGCCGCGCCGCGGGCACAACCTTTCCGTCAGGGTAGAGCCAGAACTTGCCGTGAAAAGAGCAGTAGGGATTCTCTCCGGATGCGGGATAGAAGTTGGCGACGCTAAACTGCCCCTCTGTCTGCTCATTGATGAGTTGGATGATTTCGGGAATCGTAATGCGATCAGCATCATGCGGCGCAGCCGGGTAGCGTCCAAAGTAGCTGACAGGCTGAAAGTGAACCGCGCGGACAATGGGGGCAAGAGAGATTGCCAAACGCAGCAAGCCACCAATCTGGCTGGTGTTCACGCCGGGAATCAGCGTCGGCACCAAAACAACTCCCAGCTCATGCTTACCGCAATTGCGGATCGCCGTGAGCTTAGTCTCCAGCAAACACCGCCCGCGAATCTTTTCGAATACATCGTCGCTGACGCCATCGAATTGAAGAAAGACACAGGTCAGCCCGGCATTTTTCAATTCGCCGGCATACTCCGTTTCCTCAGCCAGCCGCAGTCCGTTGGTGTTGAGTTGAATGTAGTTGAAGCCCAACGCGCGAATTCTCCGGATAATCTCAGCCAGATCGCGTCGTACCGTAGGCTCGCCGCCGGAGAGGTGAATGTTGAATGGCCCGCCGGAGGCCAGCAGCATGCGGCACCAAGCCTCAATCTCTTCAATGCTCGGATCGGGTTTGTGCGCGGAGCCGGCCGAGGCGAAGCAAACCGGGCAGGCAAGGTTGCAGCGCCCGGTTACGTCCAGCACCACGCAGCAGGTGTGCTGGCGATGATCGGGACACAAACCGCAGTCGAACGGACATCCATTGCTGAGATCAGTGCTGCATACAGGAGGGCGTGCTGGTGCGCGGCTGACGCATCCCCACGCTCGGTACGTTGAAAGTCCTCGCCATATAATCGTTTTGAAATCGCCATGCTCGGGGCAACTCTTGCGCAGGAAGACCGCATCGTCTTCGGCAATGCGCTCTGCCGCAATTCGCTGGAGACACACGGGGCACACGCTCTCCGTCACGCCCAGTGTTGCGACGCTTTCCTTCATGGCTTCCCTGCCTCGTTTACAACACTGGCAAGTGACGTTCCCAGTTGAGTCTCGACGGCTTGTGCGACTGCTTGCGCAGTGGCCATGCGGCTTTGAGCTGCGTGGAGCGCGTGCGGGTTATCGCTGAAACGGGCGAGTGCGGGTTGGAATCGCTGGTCAAGCGTTACCACATTTTCGCCGCGAACCAATTTGTCCGCGATAAAAACGATAGCGCTTTCTTCGAGACGACCGCCTGAGAAGTCCAGATCGGTGTGCACGCCGACAACCGTTGCGACTCGCGGAAAATCCATGGAGCGCAGGAGCTCTGCGCCAACGACCGCGTGGTTCGGCTGGCCTTTGGCCAGATCGTGAAGCAGCGCCCCGGCCCGTACCAGTTCCACATTCAGCAATAAGCCGCTGCGCGCCAGTGCCAGAGCGATGCGCTCAGCCACTTCGGCCACCTTGCGCGAGTGGCGAACCTGAGACGGCGCGACGGTGTGCATAGCGAGAATTGCCTCGCACTCGGCGAGAGTAGGAATATCGCGGCATTCGGCCAAGGCGCAAAGAGTTTCATATTCCGCGGGAGTGTCCATGTCCATGTGGATGCCCTGGTCCGCTACAAGCAGGTTGATGGCTTCGCTCTCGTGCCGTGCAAGCAGATCGAATAGCGGTCCCGCTGCGCCCTCCTCTGCCGCCTCAACCAGAATCTTGCGCGCAATCAGAGGAGGGTGTCCGCGACGTCCCTCGAAGACCGGATACACAATGCCGTCACGCCGCGTAACGAAGACCGACGCCATTTGACGAATCGTGTGAGGCCGCACAAGCGGAATGTCCGTCGGCAGCACGAAAGCGGCCTCGACCCAGCCCGGAAGCGCGCGACTGCCTGCGGAGATCGAGGAAAACATTCCTTGCTCAAAACACGGATTGCGCACGCATCGCGCGCCGGCGCGTTCGGCCAACGGCTGCGACTCCTCTGCGCGATTGCCCAAAACGGCAATCACCTCCGCAACGCCCGCCGCGCGGAAGAGGCCGATGCAACGCTCCAATGCCGTGCTGCCGGCAAGCGAAAGCAAGGGCTTGAACTCCGTCATGCGCGAGGAGTAGCCCGCGGCCAGGACGATAGCCGCGATCCGGCTCTCGACAGCCTCAGCCGGAACGGGTTGGTTTGCCAAACTCATAATTATTCTCTGTTAGTATTTCCTTCAGCTTTTGCAGGCTCTCCAACACGATCGTGGGGCAGCGCGCCATCTTGTTCCGCATATCGTCTTGCACAATCTCCGCACAATTGATGCCGCCGTAGCGTGCCGTGTACTCGGCCTCAAACCATTCTACGAACCTGTCCAACATTCCTTGCAGGCGGCCGTCGGCGTTGTGCTCCGCAGAATCCTTGCCGGCATAGAGTCCCAGTACGCAACAGCCGCCGGTCAGCGCGCCGCATGTCTTGCCGCAGCCCATCCCGCCCAGAAGCCCGGACATGGCGCTGACCAGCTCCGGATTCTTTTTGCCCTGCGCCTCAAGCGCGATCTGCACCAGAATCTGACTGCACTGGAATCCTTGCATCCCCAGATCCATCACGCGAAATGCCTCATCGTTCATTTGTCCTCCAGCGCCTGCTCCACGCGCAGCATTTTGCCGATAGCCAAATCCTCCGGCACAAATATCTTTCCGCATCCGGGGCATTTCCACAATTCAACGGGAAATTCGCTGCCCAGATAAGTGGCCGTAACTTTTCCCAACGCCAGCGGCAGTTTGCATTTGCCGCAGATGAGCGGAGATACGGGCAGTCCTGCTTGTGTGCTCATCGCACCTCCATCCGGTGCGAGTAGGCGTTGTGCACCGCGAATCCGCCGCCCTCCGGGGAATACTCGACCCAATACGTCACCGATACGGGGCGGAAGCTAGCCACGAATCGCCCTGTTGCCGGGTTTTCGATCTTGTCGCCGGTTTGTTCCGCGTGCGAAATCGTGCGGCGCACATCCTCAACCAGAATCATGCGTTCTTCGAGGAGCGTTCTTATTCCCTCGGAAATCTTCAGTTCAATAGATGGTTCCATAGTGCTCCCCTGTTCTCCCCAAACGTCGCGCAGGAGGCGGCCTTTGAGCTGCGCTCGATTTTCCCGGCGGCGCGAAAAGCCGGGGTCTAGCCGCGCAGCTGGGTCAGAACATCCACCCGCAAAGACGAGATCGAGAATGTGGATGGCACGCTTGCCATGGTGCGCAAACCGGTCGCGGCACATGGCGCAATAGGTTACGAAATCCGCATCGCTCTCTTTGGCGCGCCGCGTAACGGTCTTGGCGGCGAGTTCAGGATTAGCAAACAACATCAGGCCGCCATAGCCGCAACAGGTTGTCAGGCCGGGTTCGTTCAGCTCCACCGCCGTAATGCCCAGCTCCCCAAGCAGTGCGCGGGCGCTGCCCTCTACCTCGCTCACGCCGCGCGTCGAGCAGGGATCGTGGATGGCCATAGTGCACTGAGGTGGCAGCGGTTTTACTGAAATTGCGGCGCGCAGGTGTGGCCACAGAGGCTCAACCGGAATATGCGGGAGATGATCGTGCAGCACACGGTAACAGGAGGAGCAGGAAGTTATCAGCTGCGGCTTGCCCAACTCTTGCCATGCGCTGTCGAGAGAGCGGAGCGCTTGCTGAAATTTTTCGTCGTTGCCCGCCCAGAGCGCGGGCGCACCGCAACACTGAAGGATCAGACCGACGCCGCCGTCGAGCGTCTTGCGCAAATATTCATAGCACGATGCGACATGATCCGGAGATGAGGCCGAAAGCTGGCAGCCGGGAAGGAACGCCGTCCGGCTCGATTGATAACCGGGCTGATGGCGGGCCAGCATGAAGGTCTCGCTCTGGCTGAAGGCCATGTCGCGCAGCGCAAAATCGTGCGTGGAAGGCGGTATTTTGCCGCTCTTCACCATGCTTCGACGTGCGTCGAGGCATACATCAGCCATGCTGAAATCTTCCGGGCAGACCGCGGTGCACAGGCCGCAAAGCGCGCAGGAGTTGATCATGCGGTTGGCCTTGCGCACGCCCATCACGATGCATTCGTTGTTGTAAATCTGGCGGACGTAGCTCTTGGGATAAGAGCCGTATTCCTCAAGGTATGCGCAGACCTTGACGCATTCCAAACACTGGCACGGAAAACATCGCAAGGCTTCCTGCCGCGCTTCGGCTTTGGAATAATTGATTGCTCCGCCACTCACGCGGACCGCGACAGTAGCAGAAAATCTTTTTGTGTTCACATAGAGCCGCGAAAGAAATGCGCCCTGGTTCTCCCGGTTGGCTGCCAGCGATGCCCCTTGCAGAAAGCGGTCGATGGAGACGGCCGCATAGTTTCCGTCGGCCAGCGATTGAATCGGCGAGTAGGCAGCGGGCGAGTAGCGTTGCGCTCCGCCAGCGAAGACCTTCGCATGGCTGGTGGCCAGCGTGAGCGGATCGATCCGTATTCTGCCCTGCGTTCCCAGAGCCAGCCCCAATGACTCTTCTTGGAACGGCTCCGGACCCGGCGCCAGATAGAGCGCATCAAATCCCTGTGCGATGAAATTGAGAATTGGCTTTTCATGGCGTACAACTATTCGCAGCAAATCGAGAACAGCCAGGTCGGCGTCAATGACGTGCGCGGGTAAGATACGCTCATCCAGCGAACGCAGCCGGTCCAGCAACCGTGAACGAGCTTCAAAAAGCGTGACGGCATAGCCGCGGCCCGCCAGGCCGATAGCCGCAGCCACTCCGCTTAATCCCCCGCCAACGACTGCCACGCTCTGATTCCTCGACGTTTGCGCGCGTACAGCAGGTGCGGGCACACCAAACTCCGCGCACGCCCGTTCGAGAAGTCCGATTTCGATGGCCTCTCCAGCCTCCGCGCGCTTGCACTGCGCCTGACAGGGATGATCGCAGACGTGCGCCAGAATCCTCGGCAACGGAACGGCATTGGCCAGAACCGCCAAACCGCCCTGAAAGTCGCCGCGAGAAACACACTCCACCAGCTTGCGCGCATCCACATGCACCGGGCAGGCAGACGTGCAGGAGGGTGCCTGCTCTTGAATGCATTGCGCCTCCCATCGCCTGACTTGTTCCCGATCCATCTGCGGTCTCCCGGCGCTCAACCCGTTGCACAGTTAGTGTAGCCCGAACCCTGTTGCTCTAGTGCGACCTAGGGCGACGTAAACAACTTCCCCAAAATTGCAACTTCTATCCCCAAAAAAGCGCGGGACGAAACCGTGGTTTCGTCCCGGCTGGTGAAGAACGCTCAGCTCCCTTATCAGGAACCGGGCGTAGTTATACTGCCTGTGCCTGCAACGCAGCTTTCACGATCTTCGGCAATGCCGGAACCTTGAGGATGCGCACACCGCAGGCGTTATACACAGCGTTGAGAATCGCCGGATGAGGCGAGGTTAACGGCGCTTCTCCCACGCCGGCGGCTCCAAAGGGCCCGAGCGGGCGAGGTGTCTCCTGGTAGATGATTTCAATGTCATCCGGGATGTCGCTGATGTAAGGCAGCCCGCATGCCTTGAGTGTGGTATGAACCTTCAAGTCCTCGAAGTCCTCGCTGAGCGCCAGGCCGATGCCTTGCGCAAGGCCGCCATAAATCTGCCCATCGACTGTGGCGCGGTTGATGATGGTGCCCACATCAACCACGGTGGTGAACTTCACCACGCGAACCTTGCCGGTCGAGCGCTCCACTTCCACCTCGGGCATGAACAGCTCGTACATGTAAACCGGGAACGGCTTGCCTTGGCCGGTCACCGCGTCGCAAGCCGTGCAGTCGGTGGCTACCCACTTGCCGTCATAGCGCAACGGAATCTTCTCCGCCACCATTTCGGCGTAGGTGCGGTACTTGCCATCAGGCTTGCGCATCGCGTTCAGCAGCATCTCGCAACCCACGCGGATGGCGCTCCCGATAAACACATTGGATCGGCTGCCGCCCGACGGGCCGCTGTTGGGCAGCGCCGTGTCGTTCATCTCCAGCTTGATCTGCTCCGGGCGCAACCCGAGCGGGCGCAGGGTTTCGTACGCGAAACTCAAAGTGCCGAGATCCGCGCCCTGGCCATGGTCCTGCCATGTGTCATAGATGGTAACGCAGTGCGGAGTCAGTTCCACCGCCGTCTCCGCGCCGTCCGGGCCGTCGAGTCCGCAACCGTAGATGCCCAACGCAAGACCCACGCCACGCGGCTTCTCCGCGGTCGAGAGCTGCTTGCAACGCTTCTTTGCTTCTTCATACTTCGGACGCAGCTTGTCGAACAACCCTTCCAGGCAGTAGACATCGGGCGTCTGTCCGGTCGGCGTCGTCGCCGGCGAACGGTAAATGTTCTTGTAGCGGAACTCGAACGGGTCAATGCCCATCTTCTCCGCCAGCATATCGACGGCCATCTCCGAAGCCAGGAACGACTGCGGCGATCCATAAGCACGGAAGGCCGAGCCCCACGCATGGTTGGTGCACACCGTCTTGCCGTGGCCGCGGATGTTGGCGATGTTGTATCCGGCGCCGATGAACTGCGCCTGCCGCACCGTCAGCAAATCGCCAAACTCCGAATACGGGCCGTGATCAATCCACCAATCGGTCTCCATGGCCACCATCTTGCCGTCCTTGCCCGCGCCCAGCTTGATCTTCACATTGCCCGGCGAGCGCTTGCCGGTGTAAGTAATGTTCTGGTACTGGTCGTAGACCAGCGAGACTGGCCGTCCGGTGGCCATGCAAGCCACACCCAGCAAGGCTTCCATGGTCGGCGAGAATTTGTAGCCAAACGTTCCGCCCGCGCCGTTCTGGATCAACCGCAGCTTCTCCGGCTCAATGCCGATGCCGGGGGCGATCATGGCGTGGTGCAGGTGCAGGCCTATGCTCTTTGATTGAATAATCATGCGGCCGTTGTCTTCAAAGTAGGCGCAGCCGCAGTCGGGCTCGATGTGCAGATGAGGCTGCCTGCTGCAATATGTCTCCGTCTCCACCGTGAAAGCAGCCTTGGCCATCAGCGGCTTGGTGTCCTCGCCCTTAACCACGCCCTGCTCGTAGTACACATTCGGCGTGCCAGGATGAATTTCAATTGCATCCGGCGCCATGGCCGCCGAGCCGCTCATGTAAGCAGGCAGAACTTCCAGGCTCAGCTTCACCTTCTTGGCCGCCTCACGGGCATGCTCTTCCGTATCGGCGCAGACAATAGCCACCGCGTCGCCGAACTGGAAGATCTTGTCCTTGCAGAGAATCGGGCGGTCCCATCCGTCACCCTTATTAGTGGGGAAGGTAATCAGCCCCGTGATGGCGTTCTTGCCCTTCACATCCTTCCATGTGACCACCTTGGCCACGCCCGGCATCTTCTCCGCTTCGCTGGTGTCGATGCCCTTGATGTTGGCGTGCGAAACCTCGGCCTGCACCAGCGCCAGCCGCAGCGTGTCCGGTGGCATGTGCAGCGCCACATCGGCGCCAAAATCCCATGCCCCGGTCACCTTGGCCAGCGCCGACGGCCGACGATAAGTCGATCCGAGTATCGAGCCGTTCTCAGCCGGCTCAAACAGCAGGTCTTCCTTCTTCTTTTCGCCGCGCATCACCGCCGCGGCGTCCATCACCGCATCCACCAGCGGCACGTAGCCCGTGCAGCGGCAGGCATTGCGGTTGATGTCAAACCACTTGCGCACGTCGCTCCGCGAGGGCGCGGAATTCTTGTCCAGCAGCACCTTCGCCGACATCAGGAAGCCCGGCGTGCAGATGCCGCACTGCGCGCCGCCACGCGCCATCCAGGCCACTTGCAGCGGATGCAGGTTGTCCGGCGTGCCCAACCCCTCAATCGTGGTGATCTTGGCACCCTTTTCTACCTTGCTCACCGGCATCAGGCAGGCGCGGATCGCCTTGCCGTCCACGATCACCGTGCAGGTTCCGCATTGCCCCTCGCTGCAGCAAATCTTGCAGCCTGTCAGCAACAGTTGCTCGCGCAAAACGTCGGCCAGGCTTTTTTGGGGATCGACAACCAGAGAACGATCCAGCCCGTTGATATTAAGAACGCGTTTCTCCATAAATTCCACCACTCCTTTTCTTCATCACTTCAAACGCGCGGAGGCTACTGCTGAATGAGCAGGCCCGCCGTTGTTGCGCCTTTGCCTCCCGCTCCGTGCATTGGAAGCAAGGCAATCCGATGACTGTGCCGTGCGGTTCAGCGCGCCAGCCGGCGCTGATACATCCTCCGAATAGAAATCCCCGGCTTTTCAGTTCCGGGGGAGAAGATGCGCCGGCATACAGCGGTTGCCTTGCCACTCGCGCTACAGTTTAAAACGCATGGGCCAATATGTACCACATTGTGCCGTTAGTAATCCATTGATTATTTATGTAGAGACCTTTGGATGTGAGCACCATCACACCTAGGCTAAGGATCGAAACGTTGAGGCCGTCGAGTTCTGCGAAGTGGTTTCTTTTGCACAGTTTTAAAGCGGACTGGTAGAACAAGCTGATTTGAGGGCGGTGCAAGATTGCGAATGCCTACTTCGGTTTTCTTTATTGAATGTTAGTTGCCGGAACCAGGCGCACGATTCGTGCACGACAGCCGCCCTTCTTCCTCCGGTAGCGGCCTATGAACGCTTTGTTGATCTACCCGGAATTTCCCGATACCTATTGGAGCTTCAAGCATGCGCTCAAGTTCCTGGGCAAGCGTGCGGCGCAGCCTCCGCTGGGGCTCATGACGGTGGCCGCGCTGTTGCCCAAGGCATGGAAAAGGCGGCTGGTGGACACCAATGTGGAGCGGCTACGCGACCGCGATCTGGCCTGGGCGGACGTGGCGATGATAAGCGCCATGCACATCCAGCACGATTCGCTGGCGGCCATCGTCGAGCGCTGCCGCGCGCGCGGATTGCGAACGGTAGTGGGCGGACCCATCGCCAGCAGCATCTCAGCGGCTGACCTCAAGGTGGACCATGTGGTCATCGGCGAAGCCGAGAGCCTGATTGCCGGCCTGGCGCGGGAATTGGAGCAGGGGACGGCCGAGCCCGTCTACAAGGCCGTCGATCGGCCTGCGATGGAGACCAGTCCCCTGCCCGACCTGAGCCTCATCAAGATGAACCGCTATTCCACCATGGCCGTGCAAGCCTCGCGCGGCTGCCCCTTCAACTGTGAGTTCTGCGACATTATCGAAATCTACGGCCGGCGGCCACGCGTCAAGACCGTGGCGCAGGTGTTGGCCGAGCTGGACCAGTTGTACGCCGCCGGCTGGCGCGAAGCGGTCTTTATCGTGGACGATAACTTCATCGGCAACAAGGTGCGCGCTAAAGAATTATGTACCGCGCTCGCCCGGTGGCGCAGCCAATACAAAACCAGCTTCGACTTCATTACCGAAGCCTCGCTCAACCTGTCCGACGACCCGGAGTTGATGCAACTGATGGAGGATGCCGGATTCGCCTCTGTCTTTCTTGGCATCGAGACCCCCGATGAATCGGCCCTCATCGCCTGCAACAAGACCCAGAACACGCGACGTAGCCTGCTGGATAGCGTGGCCGCAATCCAGAGTTACGGCATGCAGGTCATGGGCGGCTTCATCCTGGGCTTTGACACCGATCGCGACGACATCTTCGACCGCATGGTGGATTTTATTCAAAAGAGCGGCATCCCCATCGCCATGGTCGGCCTGCTGCAGGCCATGCCCGGAACCCAGTTATTCCAACGATTGTGGAAGGAAGGCCGGATTCTGCACGCGGGTCACGGCGACAATACCGACGACAAGCTGAACTTTCTTCCCCGCATGGACGCCACAAGGCTGGTGGAAGGTTATCGCTCGGTGCTGGAACGGATCTACTCCTGCGAGGCTTACTATGAACGCGTCAAGCTCTACCTGAACCGCACCCAGCCCAAACCCAGCAAGCAAAAATCCGGCGAGCGAAAATCCCGCCAGCAGTGGTTGACCATGGGCAATGCGCGCGCCTTTGTCACCTCCATCGTCCGCCAGGGAGTCTTCGGCCGCCATCGCTGGAGTTACTGGAAGTTTGTGATGACCGTGGCCACGCGTTATCGCCATTGTTTCGGCGCGGCCATGACTCTGGCGGTCATGGGTTATCACTTCCAGGTCATGACCAGAAGATTGTCTGAGGCCGCAAACTCGCCGTTCGCTCCGCCCGCAATGGAAAAGCGCCTGCCCGCCGAACCCGCTGGAGATTAGAGCAGTTTGCCTGTTGGTGGAGAGTCGATTTCCGATTGCTTGGACAGTGCCGTTGGGTAGCGAACCTGTAGCGCCGGCCTCCCGGCCGGCTGTTGCGTGGACCTCCTGGTCCACGCCGCACTCTACACCATCTGTAAAAATGTTCTAATCGAGATAACCGGGCTCGTGTGATAAATTCCTCTTGAGAAGTTCGCGGAGGGTCCATGCGAGCTTTATGGATTGTCGCGCTCTTCGTTGGGCTGGGCATCAGCTTTTCCGGCAGTCAGCAGACTGGTCCCTCCGCACCGCCTAAGCCGGATTCTCAGCCGGCCCGCGTAAAGGTTTATTCCGTCGGCCCGGACGTGACAGCCCCAGAGCTTCTCCCGCTCAACCTGACTGGTATGTCCACAGGCAATTGTAAGAAAAAGATGGACGGCAAGGTTGTGCTCTCCGCTCTTGTGGATGAGACGGGCCAGCCGCGCAACATCATGTTTCTTCGCCCGCTCGGCACGGATCTGGACAAGTTGGCGCTGCAACTTGCCACCGCGGACCGCTTCAATCCAGGAACCCATGATGGCAAACCTGTCGTTGTCGCACAGTCCGTGGAATTGAATATGCAAGCCTGCCTTGAAGAGACAAAGAACGACGCAGGCAAGAAGATTCCTTGGTTGCGTTGCGGTCCCAGCCGGAACAAAAGTTGGGAACTCCGCCGCACCCACCGGAAGATTCCGTACTTACAGCAAGCGCGCTGTCCTTCGAAGATACCTACAAAGCCTCTGCCCCTCTTTACCGCGTCGGTGGCAAAGTCAGCGCTCCGGTCCCTATTAACACTGTTGAAGCAGAATTCAGCGAGGAGGCGAAGCGAGCACATTTCGGAGGGGTTTGCATCGTCTCCCTGATTGACGATGTATATGGAAGGCCACAGCATATGCGGATTGTGCGGTCCCTGGGCTATGGGTTGAACGAGAAGGCCATCGAGGCAGTAAGCAAATATCGCTTCAAGCCCGCCATGAAAGATGGCCAACCTGTTCCCGTCGAGGTCAACATCGAAGTGAACTTCCATCTCTACTAGCATTCCGCCTTGGCCAGCAACGCTATACATATTCCTGCCGTATTTGCAAAATGCGCGAATCAACAAAATCCACATCGTCCCCGCCCCCATCCCCCGCCGCGATAGACTGCCAATAAGGATGCAATCTTGAGCGGAGACCACCAACCAAAGCGCGTGGAAGCAGTCGAGACCTCCGGCATCTCCCACGCCTGGCGCGCGTTGCGTCATCGCAACTTCCGCCTCTTCTTCGGCGGCCAAACTATCTCGCTCACCGGCACCTGGATGACCCGCGTCGCCACCGGATGGCTGGTCTACCGCCTCACCGGCTCGGCCCTGCTGCTTGGCACGATCAGCTTTGCCGGTCAGATTCCCACCTTTCTCGTCGCGCCCTTCGCCGGCGTCTGGGTTGACAGGCTCGACAAGCGCCAGGTGCTGGTCTGGACCCAGACTCTCTCCATGCTCCAATCGCTCACCTTGGCCGCGTTGACGCTTTCCGGCCACATCACCATTCCCCTGCTGCTGGCGCTGAGCGTGTTGCAGGGCTGCGTCAACGCATTCGACATGCCCGGCCGCCAGTCCTTCATGGTCATGATGGTCAAAGAAAAGAACGACCTGCAGAACGCCATCGCCATCAACTCCTCCATGGTGAACGTGGCGCGCCTCATCGGCCCGTCGCTCGCCGGAATGTTGATCGCCGTCTCCAGCGAGGGCTGGTGTTTTCTCGTCGACGGCATCAGCTACATTGCCGTCATCATCTCGCTGCTGATGATGCGCCTTCATGCGCCCGTGGTCGAGCGCAAAGCCACGTCGATGCTCACCGAGCTGACAGCCGGATGGACCTACGTCTCGGAGTTTTTACCCATCCGCACAATCTTGATGCTCTTCGCCGTGGTCAGCCTCATGGGCATGCCCTTCGTCGTGCTGATGCCCATCTTCGCCAAAAAGGTGCTCAGCGGTGGACCGCACACCCTCGGATTCCTGATGGCCGCCATGGGCCTGGGCGCGCTGGTTTCGGCGCTCTCTCTGGCGGCGCGCAGGAACGTGCGCGGGCTGGTGCGGATGATTCCCATCGCAGCAGCCGTTTTCGGATTGGGACTGGTCGGCTTCGGTCTCTCGCGCGTCTTCTGGCTTTCAATGTTCATGGTCTTCATCGCGGGCGCTGGCATGATGCAGGGCATGGCCGCCAGCAACACCGTCATTCAAACCATCGTCACCGACGACAAGCGCGGCCGAGTGATGAGCTACTATACGATGGCCTTCATGGGCATGGCGCCCTTCGGCAGTCTTCTGGCCGGCGCCATGGCGCAAAATTTTAGCGCGCCCTGGACGGTGATAATGAACGGTACGGTCGTCCTGCTCGGCGCGGCATGGTTCACCACGCGCTTGCCGCTGTTGCGAAACCAGATTCGTCCCATCTACCGTGAGATGGGCATCATTCCGGAGGATGGCTTACAACTGGCGGAGGAGGAGATACAACAATGAGCAACGAAAAATCTGACCTCAAACTCGATGCGCATCACACAGCCATCGTAGTCATCGATCTACAAAAAGGCATCGTCGGCATGCCTGGCGGTTCGCCGCACACCAAGCCCGATGTTGTCGCCAACTGCGCACGCCCGCTCACAGCAGCTCGCACAGCCGGAGTGCAGCCCATCCTCGTCCACGTATGCGGCGCCCCGGACAGCGCTGACCGGCTTCACACACCAACCGACCAGACGTGGAAGATGGCTGGCCCGCTGCCGCCTGATTGGAGCGAGCTGATACCCGAGCTAAATCGCCAGCCCGGTGACGTTGTGATTCTCAAGCGGCAGTGGGGCGCATTCTATGGCACCGACCTCGACCTTCAACTACGCCGCCGAAATCTATCCTCAATCATCCTTTGCGGCATATCCACCGAAGCCGGCGTAGAAAGCACGGCGCGTGACGCCTACGAGCGCGGCTACGAGCTTGTCTTTGCCGAGGATGCCATGACCAGCTCCAGCGCCGAAAGCCACACGAACAGCGTGGAGCGCATCTTTCCCCGCCTGGGCCGCGTTCGCTCCACCGAGCAGATCCTCGCCGCGCTTAAGGGGTAAAACCGTTCGTTGTTGTTGAAATGCTCCGTGCCCCATCCATTCGCAGCTTTTCAAAGAAAAGATGCGAATGGGTGGGATACCACAATCCTACCCAGTAATCCCATCAATCCGCGCCAGCTCCTCAGCCGTAAAACTCAGATTCCCCAGCGCAGCCACATTCTGCTCAATCTGTTCAACGCGGCTGGCGCCAATCAGCGCCGAAGTCATGCGCCCATCGCGCAGAACCCAGGCCAGCGCCATTTGCGCCAGCGACTGCCCGCGCCGCGCGGCCAACTCATTCAGCGCGCGAATCTTCGCCAGCATGCCTTCGTCGATGTCTTTCGTCTTCAGGAAGTGCTCTCTTGTCGCGCGCGAGTCCGCTGGAATTCCTTTCAGATAACGGTCGGTCAACATCCCCTGTGCCAGCGGAGTGAATGCCATCGCACCCATACCCTCCTGACCCAGCACATCCAGCAGACCATTCTCAATAGCGCGGTCGAAGATGGAATACCTGGGCTGATGAATGAGGCAAGGTGTTCCCAGTTCGCGCAGAATCCGTGCGGCCGCCGCAGTCTGCGCCGGATCATACCGCGAGATGCCCACATAGAGCGCCTTGCCACTGCGCACCGCTTGATCGAGCGCGCTCATCGTCTCCTCCATAGGTGTGTCAGGATCGGGGCGATGCGAATAGAAAATGTCCACATATTCCAGGCCCATCCGTTTCAGGCTCTGGTCCAGGCTGGCCAGCATGGACTTGCGCGATCCCCAATTGCCGTATGGCCCCGGCCACATATCGTAGCCGGCCTTGGTGCTGATGATCATCTCGTCGCGATGGGCCGCAAAATCCCGCCGCAGAATCTCGCCGAAGTTTGTCTCCGCGCTACCCGGCGGCGGGCCGTAGTTGTTGGCCAGATCGAAGTGTGTGATGCCCAGATCGAAGGCCCGCCGCACCATTGCACGGCCATTCTCAAAGTTGTCCACGCCGCCGAAGTTGTGCCAAAGGCCCAGCGAAATGGCCGGCAGCCGTAGGCCGCTTCTGCCCGTCCGTCGGTATTGCATCGTGTCATATCGATGTTCGTTTGCGGTGTACAAGTTGATTCCTCTGGTTTAAAGCTATCCGTTAGGTTAGGCAATCGTAGCTTCTTGATTCTAGACCACATCCGTACGGGCTATCCGGGCTTCAAAATAACTCAATTCGGTGACGGAATGGGCTCTGCTTCGAAGATATATAAACCCTTCAGAATCAATGCTGGCTGGAATGGATTTCAACGCATCCCGTCATCTTATTCTTAGGAAATCAGAGCGAAAAATCGCCCGGTCCCCATGTTTATTCACACGTTATCCTCTTTATTTTCTAGAACATATTCTAAGTTCATCCCGTCTTGCTATGCTTCTTTGTTGCATCCTGGCCAAAACCGCTATAAGATGCGTCAATTGATACATATGCCCTTTTTCCGCTCCAGTCCGCCTTCTCCCGCGCTCACGCCCCTCCCTCCGCGGATGCGCCTGACCAACCTGGGCAAGCTGTGCATAGCCATTCAGGCCGTCTCCCCGCAGGAGCTGATCGAGCGGGCCGAGGCTGCCCTGCCGGATTCCAGGTTTCTTGAGTTCCGCCTGGATTCGCTGCCCAAACCGGCCTCGGCCATTCCCAAGGTAAAGGAATTCCTTGCCGCCCACCGCGACGCTACGGTCTTAGCCACCTGCCGGCGCAAGCAGTTTGGCGGCCACTTCACAGGCTCTTTGAAAGCCGAGCTTGAAATCCTTTTGTCGGCCGCCGAGGCTGGCTGTCAGATTGTCGATCTGGAGGTCGAATCGGCCGAGGAGGCCGCTTCCAGGCAGTTGGACCAACTGCGCGACGGGTTGCGGGCTGCGGGAACGGCGCTGCTGATCAGCTTTCACGACTTCTCACGCACCAGGAATCTTGACCAGACGGCTCTACGCATCGAGGTTTTCCAACCGGATTTCGTCAAGGTTGTTTCGACCGCCAAGTCTCTGGCCGACAATCTGGCCGTCCTCAAGCTCATCCAGGAACACTCCCGCACAGCCGAAGTGGTCGGCATCGCCATGGGAGAAGAGGGGCTGGTGAGCCGCGTGCTGGGCCTCCGCGCCGGCGCTCCCTTTACCTTCGCCGCCTTCTCCGACGACCTCCTCTCAGACAAACCGGAAACCAATTCCAAACACGCCACCGCCCCCGGCCAGTTGACCGCCCGCACCCTGCGCGACCTCTACCGCGTCGAGCAGCTTGACCAGGCCACGCGCATCTTTGCAGTGGCCGGAGACCCCATCGCCCACTCGCTTTCGCCGCTGATGCACAACGCCGCCTTCCGCCGCGAAAACGTAAACGCGATTCTGCTCCCGCTCCTTACGCATAAGGTCGATGACCTGATCACATTGGCGCGCGAACTGCCTCTCGCCGGCTCGGCCGTCACCATGCCGCTCAAGCAGGAAGTCCTGCCGCATCTCGCCAACTCCGACCCGCTCACCGCCCGCATAGGAGCCTGCAACACCCTGCGCACCGGCGCCGACGGCAAGCTCTACGGCTTCAACACCGACGTGGCCGGAGTGATTCGCCCGTTGGAAAGGCGTCTGAAGTTGCAGGGCGCGCGCATTGTTGTACTCGGCGCGGGAGGCGCGGCCCGGGCCGCCGTCTTCGGCCTCGTCGAACAGGGCGCTGAAGTCTTCATCGTCAACATCGTCCACGAGGACGCCGTCAAGCTTGCCAAGCAAGCCAAGGCCAAGGCACTCAAGCGCGATCTCTTCGCCAAGAGCGCCTTCGATGTGCTCATCAACGCCACTCCCTGCGGTATGGAAGGCAACAAGCAGCCGCTGCCCATCACGGAAAAGGAATTGAACGCCTCGCTGGTCTTCGACATGGTCTACAACCCGCTGGAAACGCCGCTACTTAAATTATCTAAGGAACGCGGCATCCCGTTCATCAGCGGCATGGAAATGTTCGTCCAGCAAGGCGCCCGCCAATTCGAAATCTGGACCGGCAAACCCGCCCCCGAAGCAGAGATGATGCGCGTCGTCGAGTTAGAACTCCGCCGGCGCGGGTGAATTTAGGTAGAGCGTGTTTCATAAACCCGCTTTGTGTCAGGGCACGACTTCAGTCGTGCCGAAAAGGGCCCTAAATACATAGGGTTTTAACCCCTGAGGGATTGTAAACGAGACATGCGGTCATTTATGAAACACGCTCTGAGTTTATCTTTCGATCTATGAATTGAGACTAGGGCACCCGGCTGATTCGGCGGTAAACTGGAAACAGATTGAGAGAAAACGTCGCATGAGGCCGTCCGAAGCATTGCCAAAGCACCGGGAGACGATCCGCCAGCTTGTGCTCGAAGCCGGTATGGCGAATCCGCGCGTCTTCGGCTCGGTCCTTCATGGCGATGATGAGGACGGCAGCGACCTGGATATACTTGTCGATCCGGCGCCGCGCGCCAGCCTGCTCGATATGGAAAAACTCCAGGCACAACTGGAGAAGGCCACCGGCATCAAGATCGATCTCCGCACGCCAGAAGAGATTCATCAGCGCTTCCGCGGAAAGGTTCTTACCGAGGCCGCCGCGCTGTGAACAAAGAAGAACTCACCGCCAAAGACTTCCTTCAGCACATCCTGGAGGCAGCGGATCGTATCCTTCGTTACACCAAGGGCATGGGCCGCAAGGAGTTCTCTGCCGATACGTTGGTCCAGGACGCCGTGATTCACAACGTGGAGATCATCGGAGAAGCAGCCAACAACCTGTTGGAAGTCGCACCCGGCATTAGCGCCAGGTATCCGTCGATTCCTTTTGTCCAGATTCGTGGAATGAGGAACCGCGTAGCGCACGGCTATTTTGCTGTGAGTCTCTCGATGATCTGGGATACCGTGCAAGTGGACATTCTGGAACTGCGCCAGCAGATTGAGAAGGTGCTCGGGGAACTGCAAGAGGAGAAGTAACGTGGAAGAACTAGAGTGGCGGGTGGCCTGTTTCTCAATCTGCCACAAACGCCGGGTGCCCCGGGTCCCGCTTTTGGGACCTGGGAGACCACGAACTCCAAGAGGTATAGCTAGAAGCCTTACTACCGCGCGCTTTCAATCTGCCGTGAAATCCAGCGGCTCAAACTGACGCCTTCGACCGCCGCGTGCAGCGCCGCCTTGCGGTGCAGTTCCGGCTCAGTGCGCGCAATGTTCGTATTGTCCATGAGGAGATGGAGCGAGGCGGGCAATATCTAAATTATGGGGGCGGGTTTCCCCGCCCCATCTTGTATTACTGCTGGTCAGCTTCATCCATGGGCTGTGCATCGACGTCTGCGACAAGCGCCAGCGTGGTATCGGGGAAGGCCGGGTTGGCTAAAGCGAAACCGCCTCCGGGCATGTACTCGATGAAGCACCCATCGCCCATACCCCATGCATCGGGCCAGAAGATGCCCGGACCAAAGCCCCATTGCATTCCGCCCCACCAGAAGGGCGATGCGTAGGGCGTTCCGACCCAGACACCGGGTGCGCCAAACGCGACGGCATGGGCAGCTCCGAAGTGTCCGGCATAGTACCGGTCATTGAAGCGGCCATTACTATAAGCCGCGCGAGCGGCCCTGTTGTCGCGGTGGCGTACGCTGTTGCGGGCGTGCCGCGCTTTATTTTCGCCCCGGATGGAATTCGTGTGGGCTTTCGCCGCATTCCGGTCCGCGTTGCGCTTGTTACGATCGGCATTTTGCTGATTATGCTTTGCTTCGCGGTCGTTGTGCGTCGCATTGTTGTGCGTCGCTGCATGGGTGTTCTGACGAGGCTGTGTGTTCTGTCGCGGCGCCGCCGGACGTGGAGCAGGACGCGCTGCTGGTGGGTGATATGCGGGTGCGGGGCGCGACGCGGGGTGCGACGCGGGCGGATGATACGCCGGTGCGGGGTGATATGTGGATTTTTGGGCTACGCCAATGGCTACAAAAGAAATGATGAAGGTCATCAAGATCAATAACTTTTTCATGTTTTCTCCTCGCCATATCATCCTACATTCTTGCCGATTGCGCCAGTTATAAAGTAACCGGGTCGGATATCCTAAGTAACGATTCTTAGGCCAGGAATGTCGCGAACCCCAACGGAGGCAGCCGGATACCGGCAAATCACGATTCCGCGGCCCATTTCACGCGCTCATTCAAGCGTATTTTGCATTAGGTAAGCTACTGGTTTTCTTACGTTACTTTCAAATTTATTGTGGAAAGACATACTCGGCTTTGGCGGACCGTACTCTGCCTAGCGCCGACTTTTCTTCCCCGACTTTGTCTTAGTCTTGGTGGATTTGGGTTTGGATTCGAGCTGGTGGCTGAATTGGATCGGCCCCAGGTCGTTTCCGACGCGCACCGCCCGCGTGTCGCGCATCTCATATGTAATCGTCCGCGGCGAAACCGGGCGTGTGATGCCGGTGACCGGATCCGTGCTCACGTTGGGGCCGTTGGCAATCAGAAAACTAAACGTGGGCGCGCCGCCGGCCGAGCCTGTCGTGACCAGCACCGGTAGATAGCCCTGAATGGGATGTAGCCGGAAGGCCGTCTCATAGCGATGGTGCCGTGTACTCCATGTAAAAATGCGCACCTGATCAAAGTCGAAGGGCAACCCGGCCTTGATCGGGGAGAGCACGGTCACGTACTGTGGAACTTCGTGGTTGGGCGTCGTGGCCTCGGGATCGTGAACCTTGTTGAGCACGTAGGCGCCCACGTAGCGCTGTCCCTCGGCATAGGTGCCAATCTCATCGGGCACATCCACATCCAGGCGGCTGGAGAGCATCCACCCTGTGCGGCCCTGGCTATCGCGCACCAGCCACCAGTCCTCCAGTACAGGTTCCACTGCACCGGGCTGGCCGGGAGTGTGTGCCGTGCCCGCAGTTAATGCCGATTTTGCCCCTGATTTGGACCGGGACCGCTGCGCAGGAGTTTTTACCGGCGCACTTGGCTTCGGTGTCATCGGACTGGGTGCCTGCCCTGATCCGGGTTCAGCCTTGGGGACCGAGGCACGCGCCAGAAGCTGAACCTTGGAGTTTGCACCTAGAAGATAAAACCGCTCCGTTTCCCGGCCGGGCTTCAAATGCAGGTATACATCGTCGCGTAGAACCCCGCTGGCTACCACCGGGTCCTGCCGGTGTTGAACCCCCAACTGGTCAAAGATCTGGAAGGTCTTGGCGTCGATCACCGCCCGCTCTTCAATCCAGCCGATCTCGTTCTTTTCGGTCTGCACTTTGAGAAAGCGGCGGCTCTGTTCAAGCACTTCCAATCGCTGGCCGTTCGTCACCTCCGCCACGCGGTTAGAGACGGCGGCCACACGATCATGCAGATACATCTGCCGTGCGGAAACGTACACCGTGTCGTGCCGTTCATGGCGGAAATGTGCGCACCCTGAAGTACACACAATAAAACACGTGAGAAGCAGCGTAATCGCGGGAGCCTTAAAGCGCCGCGCGCGTGAGACAAATGGGATGGAGGATAGCGTGAGCACAGCCTGTGGCGATCATCTTGAGGATAGCACTTTTTGAAAGGAAAAACTCAGGAGCCGGACGAGTGCGCCGCCTTTGCAGCCTGAATCAATGCCGGCAACACCTTGCCAAATTCGCCTTTTCCTGGCTCGCCGAATGCAAAATAAAGCTGGCGATAATACTGGTACAACCCTTCATACACGCGCTGCGCCGTTGGCTCAGGTTCGAAGACCTTATGCGGCGGGCAGATTTTCTCCTGCGCCTCGCCGATGCTCTTGAATGTGCCCGCAACCAGGAACGCAAAGACCGCCGAGCCAATTCCCGTCACCTTGCTCGACGGCACCAGCACCGGCCTTCCCAGAACATTCGCGTACACCTGGTTGAGCACCGCATTGCTTTGCGGAATGCCGCCGCCGTTGATGACCCGCAGCGTGGGCGCGCCGTATTCGCTCATCCGGTCTAGTATCACGCGGGTATGAAACGCCGTTCCCTCAATGGCCGCAAAGAGCTCGTCCTGCGCGGTGTGCTGCAGGTTCCATCCTAGCGTGATGCCGCCCAGATTCGGGTTCACCAGCACGGTGCGGTCGCCGTTGTCCCATGTCATGCGCAGCAGCCCGGTCTGCCCCGCGCTGTAAGCCTCCAGCCCTTTGCTCAGTTCGGCCACGGTGGTGTTGGCCCGCCGCGCGATGGCGCTGAAGATGTCTCCCGTGGCCGAGAGTCCCGCCTCCACGCCCGTGTACTCCGGATGCACGCTGCCCTGCACCACGCCGCAAACGCCGGGTATCAACTGCGCCGCTTTCACGTACGCAATGATGCACGTGGAGGTGCCCACCACGTTCACCACGTCGCCTTCCCTGGCGCCCGCTCCGATTGCGTCCCAGTGCGCGTCGAAGGCTCCCACGGGAATCGGAATCCCCGCGCGAAGACCAAGTTTTTCTGCCCACTGCGGCGTCAGCCTTCCGGCAATCTTGTCCGAGGTCGCGTACTCTCCGTCCATCTTCGCGCGCACGCCAGCCAGCAGCGGATCGACACCCGCCAGAAAGCTCTCCGTAGGCAGCCCGCCCAGCGCGGCGTTCCACATCCACTTGTGGCCCATCGCGCAGACGCTGCGCTTCACCTTTGCAGGGCTGGTAATCCCGCACAGCGTGGCGGCCACCATGTCGCAATGCTCAAAGGCGCTCGCAAAATTCTTGCGCTTCTCCGGATTGTGGCGCAGCCAATGCAACAGTTTTGCCCATCCCCACTCCGAGGAGTAGACGCCCCCGCACCACTGAATCGCTTCCAGCTTCTGGCGGTGCGCCGCCTCCGTAATTTCGGCGGCTTCTTGTTTTGCGCGGTGATCGCACCACAGGTAGTAGTCGTCCAGCGGGGTCATATCGGCGGCCACGGGAATCACGCTCGATCCCGTCGTGTCCAGCGCGATAGCCTCCACCTGCTCGCCGCTTATCCCGGCTTCCTTCAGCGCCTGCCGTGTGGCTGCGGCCAGTGCCAGCATATGGTCGCTGTGCGATTGCGTCGCATACTCCGGGTCCTCGCGCTTGCGATGCAGAGGATACTCGGCTGTTGCGGAACCAATCAGCCCGCGCTCGCTATTGACCAGCGAGACGCGCACACTCAACGTGCCAAAATCAACCCCTGCGACAATACTCATCGTTCTCTTCCGTCCCCGCCGCCGCACAACAATCGGCAGCTTTCATTTTAGAATTCATTTGCCCTATCTTCGAATCCTCTGAACAAGTCGTCGCACAGAAAGGGCACGACTTTACAGCTTGCGGAAAAACTCGTCCGGAGTTGCACGAAGTGTCAGGACATGGCTTTACAGCTTACGGAAAAATGCAAATGGTGGAGCAAGAAGCGTCAGGGCACGACTTCAGTCGTGCCGTAAATGCAACAAAGAAAATGTTGGGCTTTAGCCCCTGAGGGAATGCTCGCATTCGATCTCATTCAGAGTCTCACTAACAACATAAGTAAGTAAACGCCATCTTGGCAAAACAGATTTCATTTCCCCTTCGCCTGCCCGTAGGTAGCATGGCTGCCATGCTTGCGCAGAAAATGCCTGTCCAGCAATACCTGCGGCAGCGGCCGCGCTTCGCCATTGACGGCCAACGTATAACAGGCCATGCGTGCCACATACTCCAGAATCGTCGCGTTGTGAGCTGCCTCCGTCGCGCTCGCTCCCCAGCAGAATGGACCGTGCCCGGCAACCAGCGCTGCCGGAATCGCTTCGGGATCAAGCTCTGCAAATCGCCGCCAGATTGCCGCCCCGGTCTCCCGTTCGTAATCGCCCGTAATCGCCGTCTCGCTCAATCGCCTGGTGACAGGCACCGGCCCATGGAAATAATCCGCATGTGTAGTCCCAAGGCAGGGAATATCCATCTCTGCCTGCGCCCACGCGGTCGCGTATTCGGAATGTGTATGCACGACTCCGCCTACCGTCGAGAAGTGCTTGTACAACTCAAGATGCGTGACCAGATCCGAAGATGGACGCAGCGCTCCGTCCACAATCTTGCCGGTGAGATCGGTGACCACCATCTTCTCCGCTGTCAGCTTTTCGTAGGCCACGCCGCTGGGCTTGATCGCCACCAGCCCCTGTCCGCGGTCGATTCCGCTCACGTTGCCAAAGGTATACAGCACCAGCCCGCGGCGAACCAGCTCCAGGTTCGCCTCCAGCACTTCTTCACGCAACGATTGCAGCAGCATATTCGCGGCACCCTCCGTTCAGATGAAGTGATCCTCTACTTGAATACCACATCCCTATCGAGAACCGCGGCTCCTGAGCGCGGGCCGCCCACTTACTTCGGCGCCGCGACGATGGCAATGGAAGTAGCCGCGGAAGTGGAAGTGAACTGCGAGTCCAACTGGCCGGTCGTAGTGACGTCAAAGGTGTAGGCGTCGAAGTAGGGGCTGCCGGTCGAACCCACTTCAAATACATAGGAGCCGGTCGAGTCCAAAGCCATGCCCGCAGGTTGTGCGCCAGCCGCAACGGTGCTGCCCGTCGTCAGCGTATAACCCGAGGAACTGTTCCCCGAAACCGCGAATCCGGTGATGTTGCCGGCCCCATTGGCGACATATACATAACTGGGAGAAACAACAGGCAGAATGTATGTGGGCGCCAGCCCACCGCTTGCGATCCGTGAGCTGGAGATCTCAGACTTCGCGGGCAACGAACTATAGTTGAAGGCGCGCAGCCCACCGGAGGTCCCTGCTGTGTCACCCAGGGTTTCGCCAATATAGAACAAGCGTGGGGAGCTGCTCGGATCTATGGCCACCGAAAGTGCCGAACCGCCGGCAGTCGCCACCGCAATCGTCGTGGCACTGACGGAGCTCGGCAACGGGTTGCTGGAGCTAAATGGGACTACGATCGTGCCGCCAGTTTCCAGGGCGACAATAATATAGCTGTTATCCGGCGAAATAAACATTTGACCCTGCGCCAGGGATGCGTTTGTGATTGTAAAACTTGCCGTTGGCACAGTACTGCCGGTGTATTTCCCCGTAGAGGAATTGATGGGGACGGCATTCAGCGTCACCCCGCCGCCGCTAAGGTAAGGAACGGCTTCCAACAACCACGAATTGGTAGAATCCACCTGGAGGGCATAGGCCAAATCCGAGGTGACCAGCACCCCAGTCCCCAACGCGCCGCTGGTGATGGGGTACACGTATACGCCACCTGAGCTGCCGCTTGTGCTCACATACAGGAATTTGCCGTTGGGAGCTATGGCAACAGCGTATGCCGTGCCGTTCAAGGTGACGGGACTGCCGATGGCGTTCAACGTTCCAGAGCTAATGTAGTAGCCGGCAATCGTGCTGTTGCTGCCGATGCTGCTGTTCAGAATATAAAAGTTGCCGCTGGTGCTTGCCGTGCTGCTGCAAGTGCCCGTGCCCACCTCAACGCAAACGGTTGTGGTCTCCGCAGCACTGCCCGAAGCAGTGCCGGTTACCAAAAACTGATACGCTCCGGTGGTCGTCGAGGACGTAGTGGTCGCGGTCAGCGTTGAGGTTTGCGCCGTCGTGCTGCTGAAGGTTAGCGAGGTCGAAGAAAGGCTGCACGTGGCGGCGTTGGATGCGCCCGTTGGCGCGGTTACCGCGCAACTCAGTGTAACCGTCCCGGTAAACGTACTCGCTGGCGACACGGTAATGGTCGCGGTGCCGGTCGCTCCCTGGGCCACGGTGATGTTGCCGCTGTTGGTAAGAGTGAAACTGGTGCTGCCGCTGCCCGGCGCCTGCCAGAAATCTCCGCATCCTGCCAAAAGCGGCGCCGCCACCAACAACCATGCCCACTTGCTCATCTTCATCGCCGCTCCTTTTGCGCCGTCTTCCGGAACCCTCTCTCAGGTTACCGCCTGCGTGCGCATCCTGTCTTGCCGCCCGTCAGGCACACGCGCGCCCACCAGCCCAATATTGATTTAGACGCAGATTGGCGGAACTTCGCTTGCCGTGGTCTTCACCTTTCATTTCTGCCGGCCCCCCGCCCCCGGCTGATAAATTCATAACAAGGAATCCCGCATGTTCCACACCACCGAAGATCTCCGCATCCAATGGACCAAAGTTGTCCTTCCCCCGGTATTCCTTGAGGAAGAGCGCCCCATCTCGGATGCCGCCTCGGACACCATCTTCAACGCCCGCAACGAAATCTCCGCCATCCTTAACGGCCGCGACCCGCGCCTGCTCGTCCTCGTCGGTCCCTGCTCCATTCACGATCCCCTTGCCGCCCGCGAATACGCCGCCCTGCTTCAGGCCGCCATCCACGAGTTTTCCGCCGACCTACGCATCGTCATGCGCGTCTACTTCGAAAAGCCCCGCACCACCATCGGATGGAAGGGCCTCATCAACGACCCGCATCTCGATCAATCCTTCAAAATCAACGACGGCCTCCGCCTGGCCCGCCATCTGCTCCTCGACCTCGCCGAGATGGGCGTCCCTACCGGCACAGAATTCCTAGACGTGATCTCCCCCCAGTACATCGCCGGCCTCGTCAGTTGGGGAGCCATCGGCGCGCGCACCACCGAAAGCCAGGTTCATCGCCAACTCGTCTCCGGCGTCTCCTGTCCCGTCGGCTTCAAAAACGGCACCTCCGGCAACGTGCAAATCGCCATCGACGCCATCCTCTCCGCCGCCCACTCCCACGCCTTCCTCGGACTCACCAAGACCGGCCAATCGGCCATCCTCATCACCAAGGGAAATCCCGATTGCCACATCATCCTGCGCGGCGGCCGTGGCACGGTCAACTACACCGCCGAAAGCGTCGCCGAAACCGCAGCGCAAATGGAAAAAGCCGGCCTCGCCCCGCGCATCATGATTGATTTCAGTCACGCCAACTGCAGCAAGGACTACCGCCGCCAATCAATCGTCTGCCACGACGTAGCGCAGCAGATCTCCGGCAGCAAGCGTTTAGTGGAACCCCTCGCCGGAACTGCTGTCGGCAAACCCGACAACACACACGCTGGCAAACTCATTAGTAAGCCCGGCGACTCTGCCTTTGACAAACCCGGCAATACTCGCGGCGACAAACGCATCATGGGCGTCATGATCGAGAGCAATCTCGTCGCGGGTTCACAAAAACTCATCCCCGGCCAACCGCTCGTCTACGGCCAAAGCATCACCGACCCCTGCCTCGACTGGGCAGAAACCCACTCCCTCCTCGCCGAACTAGCCGCCGCCGTCCGCGCCCACCGCGATCAATAATTTTTTTTCCTAAATAGTGTGTCATCCTGAGCGAACGGGGCCCCAGGCGTTCTCTTCAGCCTGGGGGTGGTGAGTCGAAGGATCTGCTTTTGCTTTTTTTCGTGCTTGTATTAGAGCATAACCTCACAGCTTGCGGAAAAATACAAATGGTGGGGCAAGAAGCGTCAGGGCACGACTTCAGTCGTGCCGAAAGGCAACAAAAAGGACTTGGGCTTTAGCCCCTGAGGTATACAGAACAAAAATGGAACTCATTTTCAATACCACTGTGTTGTGTGTTTCCGTTCATGGCAGTGACCCGAACGCGCTAACGACTCCTCCATCCGTTGTAAATTGGTCACAGAATGTCGTGTCAGTGCTTGCACGCAAGAGTGCGCGGCGGAGAACGGTTTCAAATCTATTGTATCGCTCCAACGTCTCGTCACTTACATCTGTGTAGTTTGGCTGACGACCATGAACAAACACTGAGCGGTCGTCGTAAACCACCTTCGCTTCATCAGGTGTGATGGCAAGGCCAACCATGTTCGCAAGATTCTGGACACGTATCTTGAACTGTTCCGTTGCCGCGTTCCGCTCAACCTTAAGGAGACTCTCGAATCCCGACACAAGGGAAGCTGTCCGTTGGTCTAGATAGAAGGCATGGAATGTATGGTCAATATGGCTACGAGCGCGCCGGACACGCTCTGGCGCGTTCTGAATATACGCTGGGATGGTATCGCGGAGTAGTTCCGCTTCCGCTTGACTGAGCCAATCACGCCATTGAGAGGCCGCAATCCAGACATGCGTGGCATAACCTTGAACGTGCCCAGGCGCAATGAAAGTAAGCACTCCGTTTTCAAAGAACAACCTTGCTGAAAGGCACGGTGCAATGGTTGTGGGATGAATCAGGCGGGAAATGAATAATGCTCGACTGAGTTCACGATCATGGTCCCATGTCAGATGCTCAGAACCAAAACTCGGCGGGTTTACTTTCCGGCACAAGGCATAGCGACAGCCAAACTGCCGAATTGGATGAAAATTTAAGCCAGCAGGCTCACAGGCATCGAACACAATTGCGTTTTTAACTTTGTGCGGGAGCCTTCCTAGCCAGAAATCTGTACCCAAAGAAAAGTCGCTCTGTGGCGGACGAAAGCTATCCCAGTCTTCTTGGCTGCCATTAAACCGTCCTGTCGACTGCAACACCACATCGAAAATCTCTTCCGCCATATTTGCGCCTCTATCGAACTTGTTGCTACTCCCCATGCCGCTCCCAAAACACCGCCGGAGTCACAATCGAATATCGCCCGCCCAGCGCCACTAAATCTTTGTCCCCGGTAATAAGATAGTCGGCTTGCGACGCTTGCAAGGTTCCCAAAACCTGTTGATCTGCCTTGTCCCGCAATTCTTCGTCCAACTCAGTGCTGGGCTCGACCATCTCCGCCAAAAACATGAAGCTGTCCGCCAGATCGCGAATCTCCGCTGCACTCAGCCTGACACGCTTCAGTCGCGGCAGCACCCGAACCATCTCGTCCAAAATGTAGCGCGACAGCACCACATCCAGTCCGCCCCGCCGCCACGCGCTTACGATGCGTCCCGGCAAGCTTCCCGGATAAGCTAATCCCGACACCAAAACATTGGTATCCAAAACCACGCGCAATCCCGCCATCAGCGGCGCCGTTCCTTGGCGACAGCCGCATCAATCTCCGCCAATCCCTCGTCCGCCGGAACATCCGCATAAGCCTCGGCAACCCGGCTGCATAATTGGTCGAATCGATCGCGCATTCCGCGAATCCGCGCAAACAAATCGGCGCCCACAAGTGCGGCCACAGGCTTGCCGTCCTTGTTCACCACGATACTGTCATTCCGATACTGCACCTGATTGAGCATCTCTCCCAGGTTCTGCCGAAACTGGACTGCGCTCACTTCAGTAACCATTGAAGACCTCCGATCAATCTGATCATATCGACCATTATAACCATTATGACCGATATGGATCGTTGCGTCCAGTCACGCACCCCATTCGTGAGGTATTGCCAAATTCAGTTATCACCACCGCAGGTGCCTTGCAGATAATTACCCTCCCTTGGCGCACAATCTATTCATGTACATAGTCCGCCCTCTCGGGTTGTTACTGACCACTGACCACTGTTCACTGACCACTGGAGGAGGTACCCCCCTACCCCCCTCCCCATTTCCAGTGAAACTGTGAAACTGTGGAGCGAAATGTACACCCCCCACCCCCCTACGATATTTATTTTGACCCCCTCAATTTTGCAGATTAATTCCTCTGTCGCCGTTTCTTCGCCTCAAATCTTTTTTTGTGCCATGCGGAAAACTACTTATTTTATCAACAAGATACAGCGATTCCTAACGGCCTCTGGTAGCAGTCGGAATTCGCCCTCCATTTTTTCTGCGTATCAGGATGTAAGATTTGTGATTTTGCTGTGGAAAACGTCTTGCAGATAATTACGCATTGTGTGAACTCCGGCCACGGTGCTGAACCCGCTATGATGTTCACCAGCGCAACCAGAAAAATGCCTCAAACCATCTTCATCTCGGCAGGCGAAGCCAGCGGCGAACACTACGGCGCGCTGGTTATCGACGCGCTAAAAAAGCAACTCGCCGCTGCCGGCCAATCCGCCACCTTCTTTGGCATGGGTGGCGAGCGCATGAAGGCAGCAGGCCTTGATTGCATCGTCCGTTCTGAAGACATGGCCGTCATGGGACTCACCGAGGTCGTCCGCCACCTTCCGCGCATCTGGCGCGAATTCCGCAAGCTCAAAAAATCCATCCGCGAGCGCCGTCCCAGCGTCGCCATCCTCATCGATTTTCCGGAAATCCACTTCCGCCTGGCAAAACAACTGCACCAGCTAGGCATTCCGGTCCTCTACTTTGTCAGCCCGCAATTGTGGGCCTGGAAGAAGCACCGCATCAAGCTGGTCCGCAAATACATTGACCGGATGCTGGTGATCTTCCCCTTCGAAGAGCCGTTCTACCGCAATCAAGGCGTCCAGGCCGAGTTTGTCGGCCATCCGCTGGCGGAGTTGCCGCTGCCCGCCGTCAGCCGCACGCAGTTTGCCGCAGAAAACAACCTCAACCCCGCGATGACCTGGATCGGCCTTCTCCCCGGAAGCCGCCCCCGTGAGATTCGCGACCTACTGCCGACGATCCTGCAGGTAGCAGACTATTATTTCCACGACTGCTTGGAGCATGGTTGGATGGAACCGCAATTTATTGTTCCACTCGCGCCTACACTGTCTAAGGTCCAACGCGCAGAGGTAAAGAGGATTCTTGCGAACGAGCTAAATCTAATGGCTATTACTGTTCGACTGGTCGACGATGCCCGCGCCACGCTCCATCATGCCCGCGCCTCCATCGTCGCCAGCGGCACGGCCACCGTTGAAGCGGCGCTCGCCGGAAATCCCTTTGTCGTCGTCTATCGGGTCTCGGCGCTGACCTACGCCATCGCCAAAAGAATCGTCTCCGTCCCACACGTGGCCATGGTCAACCTCATCGCCGGCAAACGGGTTGTACCCGAATTGATTCAAAGTGAGTGTACTTCGGAGCACATCCTCCGCGAAATCGAGCCTTTGCTCCCCGATGGTCCTCCACGCCAATCCATGATGGAAGAGTTGGCACGAATTCGCGGCCTGCTGATGACCCATCCGGCGAGCGGGGTCGTAGCCAGCAGCGCCATCGACAGCGTAGCGGCTGTAGCGCTGGAACTGCTGAAGATTAAGTCTCTCTAATTTGTGTGCGCAGCTCGTACTTCATCTGGCGCAGAATCCGGCCCATTTTTTCCCGCTTTAAGACGCGTTTAATCCTGAACATTCGCCCCGGAAATCTCCTCGCCCGCTCTGGTCTTCGCGCTATAGCCCGTAACGCAAATTGCCGATGAAGAAGGCATGAATCTGCTGCGTTTTTTCATCCGGGTCGTGCTCTTTACTGCATTGAACCTCGCCGTAGCAGCCGCATTGGCTGCGCCGAGCAATCCATCTTCGCCGGCCGCCGCTTCCCAGGTCGCGCCGCGCGTTCAAAGCGCCGTCGATGATGCTGCGCGCGTGGTTTTCCACGGCAATATTCACCCGCTGATCCAGGCTGCGGCTGATCAGGCCGAATCGCCTCAGTCCATCCCGGCTAACTCCGGAACTGACCTGGGCGCAGTCGATGATTCCCTTCCTGCCGGGCGGATGCTGCTCTTGCTTCAGCGATCCCCGGCGCAGGAAGCGGCGCTCGCCGATTTCATCCAGGCCGCGCACACGCCGGGCAGTTCCACCTATCACCAGTGGCTCAAGCCACAGGAGTTTGGCCGCCTTTACGGACCGGCCGATTCGGATCTCGCCGCCGTCACCGCCTGGCTGCAATCGCACGGCCTCACCGTCAATCAGGTACACTCCGGGCGACTGGCCATTGAATTCTCAGGTACCGCGGGCCAGGTAAGCGAGGCTTTTCAGACGCAGATTCACCGCTATCAGGTGAACGGCGAGATGCACCTCGCCAACTCCACCGACCCCTCGGTTCCCTCCGCCCTCGCCCCGATCATCGCCGGCCTGGCGCGGTTAAACGACTTCCATCCTCAGCCCCGACTGCAAGTGCTGGGACAAGCAAATTTCAACGCCAAAACCCACCAAACCACTCCGCTCTGGACCTATCCGCAGAACGGAGGCGTCGTCTTCGTCATGGCGCCGGGCGATTTTGCCAAGCAGTATGACATCCCGGCCTACTCAACCGGCATCATCGGCACCGGGCAGTCCATCGCCATCATCAGTGAATCCAACGTAGACCTGAGCCTGGTTCAGGCCTACCAAAGCCTTTTCGGGCTGACTGCCAACCTGCCCACGGTGGTCATCGATGGCACAGACCCCGGCCAGAACAGCGCGGCTACCGAAGCCTATCTGGACATCGAGCTTGCCGGATCGGTTGCTCCCGGAGCCACGGTCCTGCTGTACACCTCAGGCGGCACGGCGCTCACTGACGGACTTGCCCTGGCAGCGATACGCGCTGTGGAAGACGACCAGGCCGGAGTCATCAGCGTCAGCTACGGCGAGTGCGAGATGGAGTTGGGCCAGAGCGGCAACACCTTCTGGAGCGCCCTCTGGCAGCAGGCCGCCGCGCAGGGCCAGACGGTTTTCGTCTCCTCCGGCGACGGCGGTTCAGCCGGCTGCGACAACTTCGACTCGCAGCAGGCCGCCTACAGTGGTCTCCAGGTCAACGGCATAGCCTCCACTCCTTATAACGTCGCCGTCGGCGGCACTGATTTTTACTACAGCCAATACGCCGGCACGTCTTCGGCCATCAGCACGCAATTGAACACGTACTGGTCCACAACTTCCACCACCTCGCCTGCCGTCTCTCTCAAGCAGACTATTCCCGAGCAGGTATGGAACGACTTCTTCGGCTTCAATATGTACGACAGCGGTAATCCCGCACTTCAGCCCAGCGAAATGATCATTGCCGGCGGCGGTGGAGCCTCAAGCGCCGCGCTTTATCCCAGCAGCATCGCCACCGGCTACCCCAAACCGGCCTGGCAGACCGGGACCGGCGTCCCTGTCGACCACGTACGCGACCTACCCGACATCTCCCTGTTTGCCGCCAACGGCTACAACTACAGCTTCTATCCCATCTGCGCCAGCCCCGGCGACTGCTCTAATCTCACCAGCAGCGGCACCGTGGTCATCACCGGCGTGGGCGGCACATCCGCCAGCTCCCCGGCCATGGCCGCCATCCAGGCTCTCATCAATCAGAGCACCGGCGCATGGGCCGGGCAGGCCGACTTCATCTACTATCCGCTGGCCGCCAGGCAGCCGACAGCCTTCCATGATGTAACCGTGGGCGGCAACCGGGTTCTTTGCTACCCCAGCACGGTCAACTGCGTAGCCGGCTCTTCAGCCTCAAACTCCATCGGCTTCTACGTGGAAAATGGCTACTCCGCCGGCACCGGCTATGACCTGGCCACCGGGCTGGGCTCGGTAGACGTTGTCAACCTGATCACGTACTGGAACTCGGTGACCTTCACTCCCACCACCACTACTCTCAGCGTCAGCCCCGCTAGCCTTGTCCACGGCAATACAGCCACCGTCAGCGGCTCGGTGGCTCGCTCCTCAGGCTCCGGCACGCCCACCGGTTCAGTCAGCTTAACCGGCAACGACGGGATTCCCCACTACACGGCCATTGACGACATCGCCTTGTCCGCAGGCAGCTTCTATGCCTCGGTTGACAACCTGCCCGGAGGAACCTATCAGCTCACCGCCGTCTACGGGGGCGACGGCACCTTCGCCGCCAGCAAGTCTGCTCCCGTTACCGTCATCGTCACTCCGGAAAACAATTCGCTGGCAACCACTGGCTGGGCATGGAACCCCTACGACCTCAACCTCTATGCCCTTTCCTCCGGCATCACCCTGCCCTACGGCGCGCAAATTTTCCTGGATGCGCAGCCGGTCAGCGCCAACGCCACCATCGCCACCGAGCCCACCCCGGCCACCGGCACCGTCACCTTCTCTGACAAACTGGGATCGGCAACCATCACCGCCACGCAGCCACTCAACGCCGCCGGCGTGGCGGAGTGGTCCACCGGTGTCTTCGCGCCCGGCAACCACACAGTCAGCGAATCCTACTCCGGCGATCCAAGCTATAACCCCTCCACCGCCGCCAACGCAGCCTCCTTCACCGTGATTCCAGGCAGCACCAGCCTCACCATCATGCCGCTGGTCACTTCCGTCGCCGCCGGAGCCAGCTTGACCGTCGATGTCCTCCTGACCACTGGTTATCTCTCCCTCTACGGAGCACAGCCCACCGGAAACGTAACCGTCACTCTGGGCACTCAATCGATCTCCGCCCCCTGGCAACCTTATGGCAAAACCGGCAACGCCAGTCTCGAGGCAGTGGTCACCTTCAGCAACGTCCCGGCCGGCATTCTGCCCCTCAATGCCAACTACCAGGGCGACAGCAACTGGCTAGGCTCTTACGACAACGCCGGAACCGTCATCGCACTGTCCAGCAAGCTCACCCCCACGGTCGCGCTCACTACCAGCTCTGCCAGCCCCGCGCCCAGCCAGAACTTTACCCTGACGGCCACCGTCGCCGGCGTCTCCGGCAAGCCAAACCCCACCGGCACAGTTACATTCTTCTCTGACGGCCAGAGCTTGAGTGCTTTCGGCATCCTTAGCGGAGGCACGGCCACACTCACCATTCCCGGCTACGCGGCAGCCAACGGAACCAACATCTTCACTGCCTTCTACCAGGGCGACATCAATTACAACGCCGCCGTCTCCAATGCGGTGAACGTAACCATCACACAATCGGAATTCTCCCTGAACGCCCTGAATCCTGAGGTCCAAATCTCCCCCTCCGGGTCGGGAACCAGCGCACTTTCGCTCGCGCCCATCAACGGCTTCAACGAAACCGTCACCATCACGGCCAGCACTCCCGCCGGTCTCACGGTGACTCCGGCCGCGGTCTCCCTGGCCCTCAGCGCGCCCGCCACAGACGTGCTCACGCTCAAGGTCGCCGCCTCCACCGCTCCGGGAATCTATCCGCTCACCATCACTGCCAGCGGCGGCAGGCACGTGCACAACGCGCAGATCATGGTCCGGGTTCTGGCGGTTGCGGCGCCCCTCTTCTCTCCAGCGCCCGGAACCTTCGCCACCGCGCAGCAGGTCACTCTCACTGACGCGACAGCCGGCGCAACCATCTACTACACCACCAATGGCGGCATCCCCACCGCTTCTTCCACCCGCTACACCAGCGCCATTACCGTCTCTGCGACGGAAACCATCCAGGCCATCGCCGTTGTCAGCGGCTCCGCGCCCTCCACCGTCTCCTCGGCAACTTACACCATCGAGACTCCCGCCGCCATTCCCATTCTCTCGTTGGCCTCGGGAATCTACTCCGCGGTCCAGATCGTAACCATCACAGACACGACTCCCGGCGCGGCCATCTACTACACCACCAACGGAACCGCGCCTACAACCAGCTCAACCCTCTACACCGGAGCAATCACAGTCTCTTCCTCGGAACCCATCGAGGCCATCGCCACGGCCTCCGGCTCCTTGCAAAGCGCGACAGCTTCTGCCGTGTACATCATCAACATGGCCGTCAACGGATGCCCCACCGGAAGCGGAAGTTGCGTGGATAACTTCACCGGAACTTCAGGCACTCTGCTGCCCGCTTATAACTCCAAGTGGGTGTTGGCGGGGGGCACAAACTCGGCCTACACCACCGGCGCCAACAGCGCGCAGATCTCCGGTTCCGCCAGCGCCATCTACTACTACTCCGCATCCTCCTCTGATACGTCGCAGATTACCGCTACCCCATCCAGCACCACCATCGGCTACGAAAAGCTGGCGTGTGTAAGAGTGTCGGCTGGCGTTCCGGGTTATTGCGTGGGCTTCAGCGCGGCATCCAGCGGAAACTACGCCACATGTTATGTGATGAAGAACTTCAAGTACCTGAACGGGGGAAGCTGCGGCACAGTTTCCGCAACCGCAAGCCACACTCTCGGGCTGGCCGCGTCTGGCACTTCCACAGTCACCTTATCCGTCTATGTTGACGGAGTTCTCAAGGGCAGCCTCACGGATAGCTCCAGCCCTTATACCATTGCCGGTTCGGGATTTGGATTGCAGGGTGACGGAACGCCCGCCGACAGCACCGTAGACGAATGGCAGGATTACAACGGCATCTCCCCTGTGCCTGCGCCCGTCCTCACTCCGGCATCAGGCACATATACCTCGGCGCAAACAGTAACCATCGCCGACACCGCCCCCGGCGCCGCAATCTACTACACCACCAACGGAACCACACCAACAGCCAACTCCACCCTTTACTCAGGAGCCATTACTGTCTCTGCCTCGGAAACAATCGAAGCCATCGCCACCGCGCCCGGTTATACGCAGAGCGGCGTCGGCTCGGCAACTTACATCATCAGCCCTCCTTTCTTCGGCTGCCCCGCAGGAAGCGGCAGTTGCGTGGATAACTTCACGGGTACTTCAGGAACGATCCTGCCCGCTTATAACTCCAGATGGGTATTGGCCGCCGGAACTAACTCGATCTACACCACCGGAGCCAACAGCGCGCAGATCTCCGGCTCTGCCGGCGCTGTCTACTACTACAACGGCTCCGTCTCCGATACGGCGCAGATTACTCTTGCTCCCTCCAGCACCACCATCGGCTACGAGAAGCTGGCCTGCGTCCGAGTCTCAAGCGGCATTGCCGGATACTGCGTTGGCTTCAGCGCTGTGTCCAGTGGAAATTACACATCATGTTATGTGATGAAGAATTTCAAGTACCTGGGCACTGGGAGTTGCGGCACGATTTCGGCAACCACAACTCACACACTCGGACTCGTCGCATCCGGCACTTCCACCGTCTCCTTATCCATCTATGTCGACGGCGTTTCCAAGGGAACTGTAACCGACAGCTCCAGCCCTTATACCATGGCCGGATCTGGATTTGGATTGCAGGGTGACGGAACACCGGCCGACAGCACTGTAAACGAATGGCAGGATTACAGTGGAGGATTGCCGGCGGCTACGCCCACCTTCAGCCCGGCAACGGGCGCCTATACTTCGGCGCAGACGGTGACTATCTCCGACACAACTCCATGCGCAAAGGTTTATTACACCACCAACGGAACCGCGCCCACCACCAGCTCCACCCTCTATAGCACGCCGATTACCGTCTCTGCCTCAGAGACAATTGAGGCGACTGCCGTTGACTCCGGATATTTGCAGAGTGCGGTGGGCTCGGCAGCTTACACCATCAACATACCTGTCATTCAATGCCCATCCGGCAGCGGCAGTTGCTCTGAAAATTTTACCGGCCCTTCAGGAACGCTGCTGCCCACTTATAACTCCAAATGGGCGCTGGCGGGAGGCACAAACTCGATCTATACCACCGGCGCCAATAGCGCGCAGGTCTCCGGCTCCGCCAGCGCCGTCTACTACTACACCGCGTCCAACTCCGACACGGCGCAGATTACCGTTGCCCCCTCCAGCACAACCATCGGCTACGAAAAGTTGGCGTGCGTGAGAGTCTCAAGCGGCATTGCCGGATACTGCGTCGGTTTCAGCCCCGTGTCCAGCGGGAATTACTCCGCATGTTATGTGATGAAGAATTTCAAGTACCTGGGCGGCGGAAGCTGCGGAACAGTCTCGGCAACCGCAACCCACACTCTTGCCCTGGTCGCATCGGGAACCTCTACCGTCAGCTTATCCATCTATGTCGATGGCGTTTTCAAGGGAACCGTTACCGACAGCTCTAACCCTTATACCGTGGCAGGGTCGGGATTTGGATTGCAGGGGGACGGAACGCCCGCCGACAGCACCATCAACGAATGGCAGGATTACAGTGGTAGCTCCCCTGCACCCTCGCTCACCTTCAGCACGGGAACCGGCACATCCGGCGCGGCGCATCCCACGTCCATGAGCATCAGGACCCCGACTGCAAGCGTGGAATAAAATGCCGGCGGAATCCCCCCACAAGCAGGAACGGCCAGCCCAAGGGCTGGCCGTTCCTGCTAGTTGAATGCTGTTGAATGCTGATTAGTTGTTTTTGTTGAGGGCCTTCTTACCCCAGGAGAGAACCTCCAGATCAACCTTGGCAACTCCGGGCTTGATCATCTCCAGTTTCTGGGCAGCGCCATACGATAGATCGAGGATGCGCCCGCTGTATAGGTAGCCACGGTCGGTGATACGCACCACCACCGAGCGTCCGTTGCGGCGATTCACCACCCGCACTACCGTGCCAAACGGCAGGGTTGGATGGCAAGCGGTCATCGCGTACATGTCGAAGCGTTCTCCACTGGCCGTCTTCCGGCCGTTGAACACGCCGCCATACCAGGAGGCGACGCCGTGGAGCGCGTGGGTTGTTGAGTTTTCCGCTGGTTCTTGCGGAGCAAGTAGGACAGGCGTCGCACTCACTACCGGAACCACTGGGGGCGCCGTTATCGCCGGCTGGGATAGCCGGGCATCCGCCTGTACCGTCCTTGGGGAAACGGCCAAAACCCCCACGACCAGCATGGCAGAGGATGCTCCCGCTGCCAGCCAGATCCGTAGCGAAGTTTTCGCGTTCGCTTTGCTAGATTTTCGTCTTTTCTCCATCTGCCTATTTTACCAACTCGACACTATTTAATCAGCATGTTATCTAATTGAATACGAGGAAAACTTGCCCAAAATGGCACCATTTTGGGGGCTTTCCCATATAAGTTCTTACCTCCCTATCACTTAAAAGTTGCACTAAATATAGAGCAATTTAGTGTATTTTTTGTCCATGCGGAACGATTTTGTGCTCTACAACCCCAAACTTCCGGGCGTGGCCTGAAACCCACATTTTGCCTTCTGGGGAGGCCGGAGCCGCCAAAAACTCCCCGGCCATTACCCCTACTGCCCACGCGGCAGCGTTTTCCGTGCCGCCGGAGATGCCTGGACGAGTGTATTTTGTACTCAGGGGGTACTCCCGATGAGCCGCATAAGCCCTGGTTTCCGTTTTCTTACCTGTTTTTTCCTGTTTTCATCGTTTGCCGCCCTTGCCCAACAGCCGGCCACCACTCCGCCAGGCCCTGTCCCGCCGTCCATCCTCGCCGCCAAAAAGATATTTCTATCCAATTCTGGCGCTTACTCCTCCTTATATAGCGGAAGTCAGGATCGGGCCTACAACCAGTTGTATGCGGCCCTACAGGCCTCCGGTTTCTTCGAGATGGCAGGTGATCCGTCAGAGGCCGACCTGGTCCTGGAACTCCAGATCTCCGACCCGGCCCCCCCGTCTGCCACCTTCAGGCTCCTCATCTATGACCGCAAGACCCACTTTCTGCTGTGGACACTTCTTGAACCAATCACAACTTGCGGCCGGCAAAAGACCTGCGACAGCAACTTCGATGAGGCTCTCCTGGTTCTGCTGTTGAACTTCGAGAAACTTGCCGGCAAATCCCCCGGCATAGTCCGCTGATTCCAGCCGCGCCCTCTATGAACCTCCTGAAATCTCTCCGTGCCCCATCCTTGCGCCTTTTTTCTGGCGCAAGGGCTGGAAACCGTCACAGTTCGTACCCCGAGCCGAAGGCCGCTGGCCGCACCGCAGGTGCCCGCAGGTGTTTGCAGATTATTTCTCCATTCCTGCTAGCGTGAAATTAACGTTACTTCAAACAAAAAAGGAGAAGAAAAATGAAATTCAGCGCCACTGGAATGGAGCTACTGAAGAGGTCCGAGGGCTTTCGCAATCGCGTTTACCTGGATGTAGCCGGTCTGCCAACCATTGGCTACGGCCACCGGCTGCTGCACTCCGACTCGTTTCCCAACGGAATCGATGAGCCGCAGGCCGCCAATCTTTTAACTTGCGACGTGCGCGACGCCGAGCAGGCCGTCGGCCGCCTGGTGAAGGTTCCCTTGACCCAGGGCCAATTCGATGCTCTTGTGGACTTCACTTTCAACCTGGGCGCCGGGCGGCTTGCCACGTCCACGCTCCTCAAGTCTCTTAACGCGGGGCGCTACGACGATGCCGCCGAGCAGTTGCTGCGCTGGGACCACGCCGGCAGCCAGGAGATCGCCGCCCTGAAGGCTCGCCGCGAGGCCGAAGTAGAGCTTTGGGGCAACGCTCCGGCACGGCAACGGGCAGCGTAGACCCCCACCCCCCTAAATTCTCCTTTTCTTCGCTTAGCGCTGGGTGCTTTATTCTTGAATCGCTCACTGATTCCTGGGCGGAATTCGCTGCGCACAAAGCAAAAAGTTCAATCAACAACCCCGTCCATCTCCGTCACTTCCAGCCGCTCGCCGGGCTTCAGGTAGCCCTTACGTCGGAACCAGTCTTCCATGGCCGGCTGAAGACGTTCCAGAGGCACGCGCGTCCCGGCTTCCATCACGCCGTCGGCAACAGGCAGCGTGTCGTCGAAGGCCGGGTCGTTGGTAAAGTTGCGCATGGCAAAGTTGTCGATCCAGCCAATCGGGCATGCGTTGCGGAGGCCGCTCGTGTCGATGCGCTGGATGGAGAGTTTGCGGACAAACATGCTTTCACTGTAACGGAAGCGCCGGCACGCGCCGTAAATTGGCTACGGTTTATTCTCCGGCATCACCTTGGCGCCCTTTCCCTGCTCGGCCTCCACGCGGAAGCGTTTGTAGTCGTAGTCGCGCTCGGTAAAGTGCTGACGGTAGCCTTTCACCAGCAGCACGCGGGCCTGCACGCTTCCCTCAACGGCAGTTGGAAGCCAGATCTCGCCATTCACCTGCGCCTGATCAAAATGAAAATTGGAGCCTTTCTGGATATTGGCCACAACTCCGCCGGCAACGTGAAAATTGTCATCGAAAACTGCATCCATATGGGCAATCTGGCGGTCGGCCTCATCGATCCATATCGTTCCCTGCAATTTCTTTGATGCATCTTCGAGCAGGCCGTGTGTCTGGGCACCCTTGCGGCCCACGAAATCAAAGACGATCGCCGATCGGCCGCGATAGCTCTCGCGCCGCTCATTGCGCACATCCATGATCTCCAGCAAGCGGCCGACCGTGATCGCACGGCCTTCCAGCGGCTGATCCGACGGTGTCTTTTCCGCCTTCTCTACCAGCTTGGTCACGCGCTCGTTCTCTTTCTTCTGCTCGTTGTCCGTCAGCGGCTGGCCGTTCTTCTTCACCTTGCGCCCCATTTCGTGTCCGTTGACAAAAAACTCCTCGTACTCCTCCGTCTCGGTCTTGCTGACTTGCCCTTTGCCGTCGATCTCCTGAACCACCCGCGAGATGCTGAAGGTGTAGTTCTCGCGTACCTTATCAAGCTGCTTCTGATGCTCGAAAACCTCTTTCATGAGTTGCGCAATGGCGGGCAGCGGCGGCGAGGCCGCCGGTTGGGCCTGGGCCTGGCCCGTCACGGCGCCCTGCCCCCACAATCCCGCGGGCAGCAATGCCAGCGCGAATGCGGCCAAACCTGCCAGAGGTCTCTTCATCGGTCGAAGCTCCTCTCGTAACTCCCGTTAAGATGAGTGCAGCGCGGGACAGCGCTGATTAGGTCATAATAATACGCAAGAAGCCGTGATCTGTTTGACTGCTTCCTCGCTCTTTATCGGGTAGAAATGTAAACACGCTTTTTCTTCAGAGGAAGTTTCAATGCGCAGAAGCCAATTCGTATCCAGCGTTTCAATATTCGCTCTCGCGTTTCTCTCGTTTCACGCTATGCTCGGTCAGGATAGTCCTGCTGCGATTCAAAGTGGCGGAGGGAGCAACGCTGCCGCCCCGTTGAACGGTGGAACGGCGCTCCCCGCGCCGGTGCCACAGCCCGCGTCCGCAGCAGCGGAGGGCCGCATCCACCTCGACGTGGTGGTGACCGATAAGTCCGGAAAGCCGGTCTCCGGCCTCGATCTCAAGGACTTCACCCTGTTGGACAACAACCAGCCCGCAAAGATTCTCTCCTTTCATGCTGTCGGCGGAACCGCACAAAAAGCCGAGCCGCCTACCGAGGTCATTCTGGTCCTTGATATCGTGAATCTGCCGTTTCAGGCGGTATCCGTCGTGCGGCAGCAGATTGCTAACTTCCTGCTCCAGAACGGCGGCCATCTTGCACAGCCGGTATCTCTCTTCGTGCTGACCAACCAGGGCCTGGATGTCCAGCGTCGGCCAACTCTCGATGGGACCGCACTAGCCGCCGACGCCAGTCAGCTCGACAACAAGTTGCGCACCCTGCCCCGCTCGGCAGGCTTCTGGGGCGCAGTTGAACGCTACCAGCTCTCGGTCCAGACGATGTTACTGATCGCCCAGGATGAAGAAAAAAAGCCGGGCAGAAAGTTGCTGATCTGGGCCGGTCCCGGCTGGCCTCAGTTCGACAATACAAGACTGAAATCCACTTACAAGGATCAATTGCAGGACTTCGATTTAATCGTTCTGCTTTCTACACGGCTGCGCGAGACGCGTATATCCGCTTACAGCATTTCGCTGGGGCAACCTGATTTTGAGACATTGCTTTACAAAAATCATCTGAATGGGGTCAAGACGGCTGGGCAAGCGTATCTCCCTAACCTGGGCTTGAAGGTGCTTGCCGTCCAAAGTGGCGGAGCCGTCTTCGGACCGGATAACGACATGACCGCCCAGATCAACCGTTGTGTCCAGGATGCCCAGGCCTTCTACACGCTTTCCTTCGATCCGCCGCCAGCGGTTCAGGCCAACGAGTATCACGATTTGAAGGTGCTCGTAGGCCAGCCTGGGCTGGAGGCCCGCACCAGAACCGGCTATTACAACCAGCCGTAACGGTGTATACTCCTGAGCGAAGAATCAAAGGAAAATTTAACTGAGGTGAATCCGATGAGCCTGTCGCTGCGCGCCAGTCTTGCGCTCGTTATTTGTTTTCCGGTCTTATCCTGGGCACAACAGAGCCCTGCTCCTCCAACAGCACCGGCCGAGACCCAAAAAACGGAAGGCCGCATCCACCTCGACGTGGTGGTGACCGATAAGTCGGGAAAGCCGGTCACCGGCCTCACGCTAAAGGACTTCACGCTGCTGGACAACAGTCAGCCTGCTAAGATTCTCTCCTTTCACGCCTTCGATGGAACAGCTCAAAATGACGAGCCGCCGACCGAGGTCATTTTGCTCCTCGACGCCGTCAACATCCCCATCCAGGCGGTGTCCACAAATAGGCAGCAGATCGTGAATTTCCTCCGCCAGAACGGCGGCCATCTGGCGCAGCCTGTTTCGCTTTTCATCCTCTCAAGCCAGGGCCTGGATCTCCAGCGCCAGCCACTTCTCGATGGGAACCAACTAGCCGACGAAGCCAGTCAGCGCGATAACAAGCTACGCGCTCTTACTGCCTCGGCGGGAATGCACGGTGAAGTCGAAAACTATCAGTTCTCTGTCCGGATGATGAAGGTCATTGCACGGGAGGAAGCAAAGAAGCCGGGAAGAAAGTTGCTGATCTGGACTGGCTTCGGATGGCCGTTGGTCGATTCGAGCTTTTGGGGAATGACCACTGAGGATCTGCAAACCTTATTCAATACGATCGCTCAGCTTTCCACACAGCTGCGCGAGGCACGCATCTCCGTCTACAACGTTTCTTCGGGAACCGATATGGCCAGCGCCGCCTATGAAGGTTTTCTAAAAGGAGTCAACACGTACAAGAAATCAAATTCAGCTAACCTCGCCTTGAAAGTTCTTGTCGTCCAGACCGGCGGAGCCATCTACGGACCGGATAACAACATGGCAGCCCAGATAAATCGTTGTGTCCAGGACGCCGGCACCTACTACACGCTCTCCTTTGACCCGCCGCAAGCGGCTCAAGCCAACGAGTATCACGATCTGAAGGTGACCGTCGGCCAGCCGAAGCTGATCGTCCGCACCTCTACCGGCTATTACAATCAACCGTAGCACCGGCGTCCTTACTGGCCGCGTGTTGACATTGCCCCTCGCTGCTGCCTAGAATTAAAGAGGAGAATTTTGTGCTTTTTCTGGCCTAAACGCTAGAAAAATCAAGCGTTGAGCTATTTCATCCGAGCCAGAATAGAAACCTGGGACGATCCCAGATAGAGAGCGGGGAAGATGCCTGATACGCGCGTCAGTCCGCGAGAGCGGCTGGTGCTTACGGCCATCATCGAGCAGTACATCGCCACCGGCGAACCGGTTGCCTCGCAGTCTGTCGCCCGCCATTTTTCCAATCAGGAGGGCTTGAGCGCGGCCACCATCCGCAACGTGATGGCCACTCTCGGCGAGACGGGCCTGCTGGAACAGCCGCACACCTCTGCCGGCCGTGTGCCCACTGCTGCGGCCTTTCGCTACTACGTCGAGCAGATTACGCAACCGAGCCGCATGGACGACGGCGCGCAGACCGCGAACCTTGGCGCGGCGTCACCAGGCTCTTCGCCCCTGAGCGAAGCCCGCCGCGAGCAGATCGAGGAGAGCTTCAGCGGCGTCACCAGCAGCAACGACTACCTGGAGCGCACCTCGCACGTGTTGGCTCTTTTGTCCAGTGGCCTTGGCGTGGCGCTGGCCAGTTCGACCGCCGGCCAGGTGCTGGAGCACATTCACTTTTCGAGGCTATCGACAGGTCGCGTTCTGGCCGTGCTGGTCACGCAGGCCGGTGCCGTGCAGGATCGCGTCTTGGCTCTGGATCGCGAACTGAGCCACATCGAGTTGGAGACCGCCGCTCGCTACCTGAACGAGAACTTCCGCGGATGGCCCATCGAGCGTATCCGTGCCGAGGTGGCCCGGCGCGTCGAGCTTGAGCAGGCCGCCTACCGCCAGATGCTGGCCTCGGTCGAGGAGCTTTGCCGCAAGGGCGCGCTGGCCGGCGATGAGACCGGACCGGCGATTTATGTCGATGGAATGGCCAACCTGATCGCTGCCGAGGTGGACCGCGAGCGCCTGCGCCAGATGCTGCTGGCTTTGGAAGCCAAGCAGCGGCTCGTGGAGCTGCTCACAGCTTATGTGGACGGACGTCAGCACGAGGTGCGCGTGGTCGTGGGCCTCGGCCTGAAGGGTCTCGACTCGGCTGGTCTCGACAAGGCATCGCAAGCCATGCAGGATCTGGTGCTCATCGGTGCTCCAGCCCGGCTGGGCGAATCCAACCTGGGCACCGTCGCCGTCATCGCCCCTACGCGCATCCAATATCAGGAGATGATTCAGGCGGTTCGCTACATCGCCCGGCTCTCCGAACGGCTGCTGGAAGTTCCCGCCGATTAGGGAACGAACAAACTGGCGTTTTAAAGCGTACGAGCTATATTGAGGACTGCATGAGTATTGTCCGCACAAACGCGCCGGAGGCGCAGGGACATTATTTATGTGGGAACCAATAGCCCGTACATGAATCATGCAATATCATCGCGGGCTTTAGCCCCGGAACGGATCCGGAATTGTTCTCGGCGAATCAAAAAGATGCCTTTACTAGCCGCACAAATTATCATGGAAACAAATGAATAAGATTTTTCGGAGAATGCATAGAACGATGCCGGATCAAGATTCAGAGTTGACCTTGTCGGATGAGGCGGCTGCTTCGCTCGCCGATCAGTCCGCGACCGAAATGCCCGTGAAGGAAGCCGATCAGGTCGCGAGTGAAGCCCCGCCCGTCCCCCGCGTCGAATTCGACCAGCTCAAGGCCGAGCGCGATCAACTGCTCGACCGGCTGGCCCGCCTGCAGGCCGAGTTCGAAAACGCCCGCAAACGCGCCGAGCGCGACAAAATCGCCAACCGCGACTATGCCGTCGGCAGCGTCGTCGAGAAGTTTCTGCCCGTGCTCGATCATTTCGAGATGGCCCTCAACTCCACCGGCACAGCCGACCAGTTGCGCTCTGGCGTCGAGCTGATTGTCAAACAGATGGAAGACGTTCTACGCCAGCTGCACGTCACGGCAATTCCCTCGCTGGGCGTTGAGTTCGACCCGCGCCATCATGAGGCGCTCGGCTCGGTGGAGCGTCACGATCTGCCTGACCAGCACGTCGCCGAGGAGATTCGTCGCGGCTACAAGTTGCGCGACAAGCTACTGCGCCCGGCGCTGGTCCGTGTCGCCTCCAACCCTAAACAGACAAGTGAGTAATCTAAATAAACGTGAGCAAAGCAGACTATTACGAGGTTCTGGGCGTCTCGCGCGATGCCAGCGATCAGGAGTTGAAGAGCGCCTATCGCAAGATGGCGCGCGAGCACCATCCTGACCTCAACCCCGGCGACCATGCCGCCGAGGAGCGCTTCAAACAGGCCAGCGAGGCCTACCAGGTCCTGAGCGACGCCGACAAGCGCGCCGCCTACGACCGCTACGGCCACGCCGGCGTCAGCGGAGCCGGCCAGGGATTCGGCGGGCCCTTCGGCGGCGGTGTCGACATCGGCGACCTCTTCGGCGACCTCTTTGGCGAGATGTTTTCCATGGGCGGCACACAGCGCCGTGCCACCCGCCAGCAGCGCGGCGACGACCTGCGCTTCGATCTCACCATCGAATTCGAGGCCGCCGTCTTCGGTGTCGAAACCGAGGTCAAGATTCGCCGTCAGGAGCCTTGCGACGCTTGCAAGGCCACCGGCAGCGCCTCCAAACACGGACCCACAACCTGCGGTCAGTGCCAGGGCCGCGGACAGGTCCGCTTCCAGCAGGGCTTCTTCACCGTAGCCCGCGCCTGCCCCGCCTGCCGCGGCACGGGCCAGGTCATCGCCGACCCTTGCACAACCTGCCGCGGTGAAACTCGCGTCACCAAAGAACTCAAGCTCAACGTCAAAGTGCCACCCGGCGTCGAGACCGGAACCCGTATCCGCTACGCCGGCGAAGGCGACGCCGGGCGCGCCGGCGCTCCCAAGGGCGACCTCTACGTCGTCCTCTCCATTCGCTCCCATGAATTTTTCCAGCGCGACGGCCACAATCTGCGCTGCGTCGTTCCTATCAGTTTTCCCCAGGCCGCTCTCGGCGCTGAAATCGAGATTCCCTGCATCGGCGGCAACGTGACCCTCAAGATTCCCGAAGGCACGCCCAGCGGCAAAGAGCTGCGCGTTCGCGGCAAAGGCGTCCCCTTCCTCAACGAGAGGGGCGCCGGCGACCTGATAGTAAAAGTGATGGTCGAGATTCCCCGCAAGCTCTCACGCGCCCAGCGCGAACTGGTCAGCCAACTCGCCGGGCCCCTCGCGGTCGAAAACAAGCCCGCCTCCGCCAGCCTCATCGAGAAGATGAAAGACCTGTTCAGCTAGAAGTTATCTGGCTCTGTTGACATCCTACCGAGAAGAGGCGACGGCTTAAGCCGGTATATGTTATAGGCAACACCGAGCAGAAGGGCTTGGCGTGTTTGTGTGGCAAGAGTTCTCCCCGGAGCCCGAGAAGAGAG